>JGI20155J14468_10000670_pt1 | contig 27697 bp, 30 predicted proteins | sample COG_05_FD_14468 | JGI IMG/M metagenome (IMG submission 14468) | reverse complement strand
TATCTCGATCAATTGTCGCCAGAATACTTACGGTACTACTTTGCGGCAAAATTAAATCCAAGCGTTGCAGACCTGGACCTTAATCTTGAAGATTTTGTGCAGAAGGTGAATGCCGACTTAGTGGGCAAAGTCGCCAACATTGCCAGTCGCTGCGCCGGCTTTATCAACAAACAGTTCGGCGGGGTGATGAAGGCCTCAACGGGGACGCCACTGATTGGGCAGTTTCAGTCCGCGGCTCATGAGATCGCAGACCTGTACGAAGCACGAGAATTCAGTAAGGCCATGCGGGTTATCATGGGCCTTGCAGATCAAGCCAATCAATTCATCGCAGAGGAGCAACCCTGGCAACTGATCAAAAACCCAGAGACGCGAGATCGCGCGGAAGCGTTTGCGCCGACGGTTTGAATCTATTTCGATTGCTAACGCTGTATTTAAAGCCCGTTCTGCCCGGTCTCGCTGAGCGCGCCGAGGCCTTTCTCGCAATCGAGCCACTGACTTGGGCAGACCATAACACCCAGCTTGAAGGTCACACGATTGCGGCCTTTCAACCGCTCATTCAGCGTATTGAACTCGCCCAAGTCCAGGCCATGATCGAGATCGAGCAAGCCCAAGGCCAACCCGCTCCGTCCACTGAGGTTGCGGGAACCCCCAAAGAAGACACCATTGATATTGCAGCGTTTGCCCAAGTTGATCTGCGTGTTGCCCGGATCGTTGCAGCGGAAGCCGTTGTCGGGGCTGACAAACTGCTTGCCCTGACTCTCGATGTAGGGGATCACCAGCGCAACGTCTTTTCCGGTATCAAATCGGCCTATCAACCGGAAGACTTGATCGGGAAGTTGACCGTCCTGGTCGCGAACCTTGCCCCCCGAAAAATGAAATTTGGCCTCTCTGAAGGCATGATTCTGGCGGCGGGCCCAGGTGGCTCTGATATTTTCCTCATCAGTCCCGATTCCGGCGCAACACCAGGCATGAAGGTGAGCTGAGTAGCCATGTTCACCGAGGCCCTATTGGTACTCTTTACTGCGATCTTCGTGAACAACTTTGTTGTCGTCCAATTCCTTGGGTTGTGCCCCTTTTTAGGCGCCAGCCAGAGGCTGTCGAGTGCTGCCGGTTTGGCCAGCGCCACGCTTTTTGTACTGACCTTAAGTGCCGGGGCGGCCTATTTGCTCGAGCAGTATGTGCTGCAACCCTTCGGCCTAACCGGCCTGCGGATTTTGACGTTTATTCTGATCATTGCCGCCTTGGTGCAATTCATGGAAATTGTGATTCGAGCCACTCAGCCGGTCTTACATCAGTTCTTGGGGGTTTACATCCCGCTCATCACCACCAACTGCATGGTCTTAGGGGTCGCCCTAATCAACGCAAGGACCAGCCAATCGTTTTTTGAGGCACTGCTTTTAGGACTCGGCGCGGGGTTGGGGTTTGGCCTGCTGCTCTTAATGTTTGCCGCCCTGCGCGAGCATCAATCGGTGTTAAACGTGCCGAAACCGTTTCAAGGCGCGGCCATTAACATGATTACGGCCGGTCTGATTGCCCTTGGGTTTTCAGGTTTAACCGCGATGCAATTCTCATGATACTCGGTTATCTGATGGTACTGCTCGGCTGCGCCCTTCTGACCTTCGGCGTTGTCTATTTCGGCCAACGCGCTTTCCCGCAGACACCCAACGTCGTTGAAGATTTGATCTATCGAACGCTGCCCCAGACCCAATGCGCCCAATGCGGCTACCCGGGCTGCCGGCCCTATGCCGCAGCCGTCGCGAAAGGGGAAGCCATTAATCGCTGCCCGCCGGGGGGTGAAGCCTTGATCCAAACCCTCGCGGAGATGTTAAACCGGCCGGCGAGCCCACTGGCCAGCGAGCTCAAAGCGGTCCCTGTACCGCTGATCGCACGGATTCAAGAATCAAATTGTATCGGCTGCATGCTCTGCATTAAGGCGTGTCCCGTTGATGCCATTATCGGAAGCCAGAACCTGATGCATACGGTCATCGAGTCCGAGTGTACGGGGTGCGAGCTGTGCCTACCGCCTTGTCCAGTTGATTGTATTGACCTTATCGAAGCGGACAGTCCTTGCGACCTCACCTTGCGTCCAGAATCCGAGGAAGCCTGCATTTTTTGCAGCGACTGTGTGACCGCTTGTCCTAAGTCGCTGACGCCACAACATTTATTCCTGGCCTTTGACCAGCCTGAGCGTAGTGCGGAACTCGGTTTATCGGAGTGCATCGAATGTACGCTTTGCGATCAAATTTGTCCGAGCGAGCTGCCGCTGACAGAATCCTTTAAGCGCATGAAAGCCAATCAGCGAATCATTGCCCAAGCAGCCCAGACCGCTGAAGCCACGGAGCAGCGATTTTTACGAAGAGAAACGCGCATTCAAACCGCCGCGGCGACGCTCAAAGTGCGGCCGAAGCCCAAAGACGCCCTCGCGCTGATCGCGCAAATCAAAGGTGGGTCAGGGTCATGAACAGTAACCAAATCATGACCAGAACGGGCATGGCCCTCATCCCAGGCTTCTTGGCGAGTGTTTGGGTTTTTGGACTTGGGATCTTACTCAACGTGGCCGCCGCGCTCTTAGCCGCACTGGTATTGGAGATGGCTTATCACCAAGTCCGGCGACGACCGCAAACTAAGGCCAGTCTCAGTGGTTTGCTGGCCGCCGTTCTACTCGCACTGTGTCTACCGCCGATGCTCCCCTTTGGACTGGTTGTCTTCGGGGTCGCCTTTGCACTGATTTTCGGTAAGTTCGTTTATGGCGGCTTGGGGCAAAACCTCTTCAACCCTGCAATGGTAGGCTATGGTGGACTGATCTTATCGTCGCCCTTACTCATGACCCAATGGCTACCCGAATCTGGCGTTACGCCTTCGACCCTCGATCTGTTCCGCATCAAAATCGGCCTGCAAAGCTTGGATGGCTATACTGGGGCCACCGCCCTCGATCTGCTCCGCAATCGGCAAGGGATGACCTTAAGCGAATATTGGCAGCTCGCAGAACCCGTTTTCAATGATCAAATCTTGATCAGCCTTGGCTACCTGCTGGGCGGCATCTATCTCATCCAAGCCCGCATTATTTCGTTCAAGCTGCCTTTGGCAATGCTCATTGGATTATTGGTGCCCAGCCTCTTTCTGTATGACGCCGGGAGCTCGAGCAGCCTCGGTTCACCCTGGCTGCATGGGTTGGCCGGCGCAACCATGATTGGCGCTTTTTTCATCATCACCGATCCCGTAAGCTCGCCGAATACCACGCAAGGACTCTGGATTTATGGGCTACTTGTCGGCGGTTTGACCTTTCTCATCCGAGGGTTTGGCGCCTATCCAGATGGTTTGGCCTTTGCGGTGCTGCTCAGCAATGCGGCAGCCCCCTTAATAGACCGCGTCGTTCAATTGCGTTCTGAGCGAGCACAAAACCGATGAAACCCGCCTTTTTAATGCTCGTCCTGGCAGCCGCTGTCGCTGCACTGATCATTGGCGGCTTAGCAGAGTCCACGCATCAGCGCATTGCGCAGAATCAAGTAGACTATGATTTAAAGCAATTGCAACGGGCGATCAACAATCCATCAATGACCCTCATTCAGCCCGATTCAGACAGCCCCCATTTTGAACTGTGGTCCGACAACCAGCGGCAAGGCTTTTTGTTATCCATTGAAACAACCCAGGGCTACAACGGCACCATTCGCGCCTGGCTCGCAGTCGATCAAGCCGGATTGATCACCGCGGTGTCGACGCATCACCACCAAGAAACCCCTGGCATTGGCGACATTATTAATGCGGATGCGCCCTGGCTTGACCAGTTTTATAGCCGAACCCTTCGGCAACATCAGTTTCGCCTCAAACGCTGGGGTGGGGATTTCGATCATGTCACCGGGGCGACAATAACCAGTCGCGCCTATATCGAGATGGTGGGCCAGGGGCTCAAAGATCACGCGCATCGATTTAAGACCGAGGACGCTGATGAGTAACGCCCGTACGCTTGCGCTCGACGGGGTTTGGCGCAATAACCCCGCCCTCGTCCAACTCTTGGGTTTGTGCCCGCTCCTCGCGGTCAGTCAAACGCTGGTGACGAGTTTAACCCTCGGCCTGATTACGCTTGCCGTTTTAGTCGGGGCCAATACCCTGATAAGCCTCTTAAAGCGGACCCTCGTTGACACGGTACGACTCCCGCTGCAAATTCTAGTGATTGCGACGATGGTCTCAGCCGCAGACCTGCTTATGCAGACTTACTTTTTTGAACTCTATCAACGGATCGGGCTCTTTATTGCGTTGATTGTCACCAATTGCACGATTCTTGGACGGGCCGAACTCTTTGCCCGGCGGAATCCCATTATGGCCTCGATGGCGGATGGCTTCTGGATGGGGCTGGGTTTTTTGTGGGCCATTACCCTGCTCGGTGGCGTGCGGGAAGTGATTGGCCGGGGCACTTTATTTGACGGGATGGCGCAATTACTCGGTCCTTCCGGCGATGCCTGGCGGATTGAGGTTCATCAAAGTCCCATTTTAATTATGATGCTAGCCCCTGGGGCCTTCTTGGCGCTGGGGTGTTTGATTGCCCTGAAAAATTGTCTGGACGGATACTATGAATCGAGAAAAACGAATCGCCTTCTTGAGCACCCTACGCCAAGAGAATCCAACCCCAACCACTGAACTCGAATACGACAACCCCTTTCAACTCCTGATCGCCGTCATCTTATCGGCGCAATCAACCGACGTCGGCGTGAATAAAGCCACGCGCAAACTCTTTCCAGTGGCTGGCACGCCCAAGGCCATTGCGGCGTTAGAGGTTGACGGTTTGAAACCCTACATTAAGACCATCGGACTGTTTAACAGCAAAGCCGAAAATATCATCAAAACCTGTAACCGATTGCTCACCGAGCATGCAGGGGAAGTGCCGACCACGCGCGAGGCCCTCGAAGACCTGCCCGGCGTCGGCCGCAAGACCGCCAACGTCGTCTTAAACACCGCCTTTGGTGAACCTACTATGGCGGTTGATACCCATATTTTTCGCGTCTCGAACCGAACGCGCTTTGCGCCAGGCAAAAATGTCCTGCAAGTGGAAAAAAAACTGCTCAAAGTGATTCCGGATGAATTCATCCGAGACGCCCACCACTGGTTCATTCTGCACGGTCGCTATACTTGCACCGCGCGCAGTCCGAAGTGCGCCGCGTGTACGGTGTTCGATCTGTGCGAATACCCGCGGCGAGAGAAGCAAGCCCTCCTTGCCAAAGATTAAAGCGCCTGGATTAACAGGCCTCTTTTAGATCATCGTTGCAAGCGGCCAGGCTTTAACAGCCTAACCCCAGCAGCTGTTGTCTTAGGGTTGTTTTGATTGTCGCAGGCTGGCCATCTTTAACCGCAAGGCATTGAGCTTGATAAAGCCGGCTGCATCTTTTTGATCATAGGCGCCGGCGTCGTCCTCAAAGGTGACAATATTGCCGTCATACAGGCTGTCGTGTTCGGACCAACGACCCACCACCGTGACGTTGCCTTTATACAGTTTAAGGCGAACCGTACCGTTAACATGACGTTGTGACTCGTCGATTAACGCCTGCAACGCCAAACGTTCTGGACTCCACCAATAGCCGTTATAGATTAAAGACGCATAGCGCGGCATCAGCTCATCTTTCAAATGACCCAATTCACGATCAAGCGTAATGGACTCGATCGCCCGATGCGCTTTCAGCAAGATGGTGCCGCCCGGCGTTTCATAGCAACCCCGAGCCTTCATGCCAACATACCGATTCTCAACGATATCAACTCGGCCGACGCCATTACGGCCGCCCACTTGGTTCAAAAGCGCCAACAGTTGCGCCGGCGTCTGCGCCTGCCCATCCACCGCAATCGGATCGCCGCCCTGGTAGGTCAATTCGAGATAGGTCGGCGTATCAGGCGCCGCCTCTGGCGACACGGACCAAAGCCACATCGCTTCTTCCGGCTCCGCACTGGGATCTTCTAAGATGCCGCCCTCATATGAGATGTGAAGCAGGTTCGCATCCATCGAGTACGGCGACTTTTCGCCCGATCGTTTTTGCTCTACCGGAATTTGATGCTTCTCACAGAAATCCATCAGTGATTCGCGAGAATTCAGATCCCACTCGCGCCAAGGCGCAATCACCTGAATCGAGGGATCTAAGGCATAAGCCCCCAACTCAAATCGAACCTGGTCATTGCCCTTACCGGTTGCACCATGGGAAATGGCTTGGGAATTCGTTTCAGCGGCGACCTCAACCAAGCGCTTGGCAATGAGCGGGCGCGCGATACTCGTTCCCAACAAATACTCGCCCTCATACAGCGCGTTACAACGAAACATCGGAAACACAAAATCAGCAACAAATTCTTCGCGAACATCGTCTATGAAGATTTCTTGAACCCCCATACTCTCGGCTTTTTTTCTTGCAGGCTCGAGCTCCTCGCCTTGACCCAAATCCGCGGTATAGGTCACCACCTCGCAGTCATAGGTCTCTTGCAACCAACGCAGAATGACCGATGTATCCAAGCCACCTGAGTAGGCCAGCACGACTTTGTTTAATTTCGGCATCTCAAAGCACCCATAAAAAAAGGAGTGTATGGTAATCGTTTGCTGCATCGGAGACCAGTTTTCAGCGAAGGGTGATACAATTCTTTTATGCAAACACTGACGCTTACCCGACCCGATGACTGGCACATCCATCTACGCGATGGTGATTACTTGCCCAGTACTGTGTCGGACGTGGCTGAACGATTTGGCCGGGCTATTGTCATGCCCAATTTGACACCGCCGGTCACAACGGTGCCGCAAGCTTTGGCCTACCGCGATCAAATTCTGTTAAACCGTCCCCCTGGGTCCGACTTCCAGCCCCTGATGACGTTGTATCTAACGGACCAAACCCGCCCAAGCGATATCATTGCGGCCGCGCAATCACCCCACGTATATGGGTGCAAACTGTATCCGGCCGGTGCCACCACCAATTCAGACGCCGGCGTCGGCTCGATCAAAGCCTTGTACCCGATTTTTGAAACGATGCAGCAACACCAAGTCCCGCTGCTCATTCATGGCGAAGTCACTGACGCCCAGATCGATATTTTCGATCGGGAACAGGTTTTTATCGACCAATACCTCATCCCGATCATTGCGACCTTTCCCGACCTTAAAATCGTTTTTGAGCATATTACGACGGAAGACGCAGCCCGCTTTGTTGCCGAACAAAGCGCAAACATTGCCGCAACGATCACGGCGCACCATCTTTTGTACCATCGAACCGATATGCTCAGTGGTGGCATGAAGCCGATTTTGTTTTGCCTGCCCATACTGAAACGAGACACCCATCAGGCCGCCTTGATTCAGGCAGCAACCTCTGGCGATCCATCCTTCTTTTTAGGCACCGATTCAGCGCCCCATCCTCGCACGCGCAAAGAAGATGCCTGCGGTTGTGCGGCGGGTTGTTATACCGCTCACGCCGCCATTGAGCTCTATGCCGAGGCCTTTGAGCAAGCGGGCAAACTGGATTATCTAGAAGGCTTTGCGAGCCACTTTGGCGCCGACTTTTATGGTCTCCCGCGACATTTAGACACGATTACCCTCGAAGCGACCCCCTGGGTCCCGCCCAAAGCGATCCCCTTTGGGATGGATGAATTAATGCCGCTCCGCGGCGGTGAAACCATTAAGTGGCGCCTAGTGCACCCGGAAGCCGGCTCATGAACGATGCAAAGTTACCAATCGCCTACCGCTTTCGGGGCTTTTTACCCGTTGTGATTGACGTCGAAACCGGAGGATTCAATGCTCAAACCGATGCCTTGCTTGAAATCGCAGCGGTCCTGATCGGCATGGATGACAAGGGAAGACTCCACGCGGCCGAGCAGTTTTTTTTCAACGTGGAGCCCTTCGAAGGCGCCAACCTAGAGCCCGCGGCGCTAGAGTTCACTGGGATCAACCCCTCAAGCGCGTTACGGGGCGCGGTACCGGAAAAGGATGCTATGGCCGCCATTTTCAGCGCCGTTCGAGCTGAGGTAAAGCGCACCGGCTGTCAGCGCGCAATTGTGGTAGCCCACAATGCTTCCTTCGATCAAGGTTTTCTCAATCAAGCCGCTGCGCGTTGCAACCTTAAACGCAACCCGTTTCACCCCTTTTCAAGCTTCGATACGGCCACCCTCGCCGGCCTGGTTTACGGCCAGACAGTACTCGCCCGGGCCTGCGCTGCCGCGGGGATTGCTTTTAACAATAAGGAAGCGCATTCAGCAATCTATGATTGCGAACGCACGGCTGAGGTTTTTTGCGACATCGTAAATCGCTGGCCTGCGCCCTATGACGTGGCCGCAAGCAACGAAAGCGCAGCGGCCTTCGACGCAGACTAATCCGCCTCGGGCAGTGGCACTTCGTCGAGCAGTGTTTGTAACTCACCGCTTTGGTACATCTCGGTAATAATGTCACAGCCCCCAACCAATTCACCTTGCACAAACAACTGGGGGAACGTTGGCCAATCCGAAAACTTCGGTAAATTAGACCGGATTTCAGGGTTCGACAAAATATCGATGTAAGCGAACGGCTTGCCACAAGCCATCAGCATCTGTGAGGATTGCGACGAGAACCCACACTGCGGCTGTTCGGGCGACCCTTTCATATAGATGAGGATTGGATTGTTCTCAACCTGTTCTTGGATGCTTTGTAAAATATCACTCATGCCCGCTCCGCCGATCGATGAAAAACCGCATTTTAGCCTTTTTTGACCAAAGTTAAACGACCTGATTCAAATTTTAAGTTGCCCCTTAATCCTTATCACCCCAACCCCCACCGCCGGGGGTTTCGATTCGAAGAACTTGATTGGGTAACACCGAGAGTTGAATTTTATCCGGCAGGCGCTGCCCATCCAGGTAATTCATCCCGGACAATCCTGGGTCACCGCCCGCCAGCCCCCAAGGCGCCGATACTCGACGCTCAGTAATAAGGGTGACCTCGGTTTCTGCCAAAAACCGATAACTACGTACTAGCCCGCAGCCACCGACTTGTTTGCCCGCGCCGCCGGATCCGGCCCGGACAGAATACTCAAGGACTTGGATCGGGTAATTGGATTCCAGCACTTCAATCGGCGTATTGAGCGTATTGGTCATATGGCTTTGGACCGCATCAATACCCTTTTGATTCGCGCTGGCGCCGGTACCACCGCCGAGCGTTTCGTAATAATCCCAATGCCCAACCTGCCCCATCGCAACATTGTTCATGGTGCCTTGGCTGGCTGCGGGGATTTCGTCGGGTAAGGCCTCGGCCAGCGCCCCCAACATACAATCGACAATGCGCATGGACGTTTCCACATTACCCGCGGCGGTGGCCGCGGGCCGCTGAGCATGCACTAAGCAGCCGGGCGTTGCCTGAATCGTCACGACATCAAATGCGCCCGCACAGGCCGGGGTCTCAGGGGGTAACAAACAGCGAATAACGTAAAAAACCCCGGCGGCGGTTACTGAAAGTGGACAATTGATATTGCCCGGGACCGCCGAACTGGTTCCGGTAAAATCAACCTGCACTGCGGCATCGGCCACTGTGATCGCAACCTTAATGGTGCAGTTGGCTGCGGCATGACCGTCACTGTCCATCACATCTTCAAAGCAGTAACGCCCATCAGGAATCCGGCGCACCCCCGCCTCCGCCACTGCCCGACCATAACCATTGAGCTGATCAATCGCGTTACCATATCGCTCGGCAGACAAGGCGGTGATCAGCTGCTCGAGTCGATCGATACCAACGCGGTTAGCGCTCGATTGGGCCGCCAGGTCTGCGGCAGTCCCCGCGCCGAGGGCAGCTTGCAATGACGCGCGTAATGCGCGGTTAACCTCGCCCCCTTCAAACAACAAGGTCGGCGGAATCACCAAACCTTCCTCATCCAGATGCTTTGACAAAGGCATTGAGCCCGGAGTGGCCGCCCCAATTTGCGCATGATGGGCTCGGTTGGCCACAAACCCCAGCAATTCGGACCCCGAAAAAAAAGGTCGGACCAAGGTGACATCCGGCAAATGCGTGCCGCCTAAGAAGGGGTCATTCCAAATCAGCTCATCACCCGCTTGCCACTGCCGCAGCCCAACCACTTGCTGCATCGCAAAGGCCATGCTGCCCAAATGCACAGGCACATGCGCGGCTTGCGCAAACATCCGCCCATCAGCGTCAAACAAGGCGCAGGAATAATCCAGTCGATCTTTGATATTGGGCGAAAACGCCGCAGACCGAAGAATCAACCCCATCTCATCACAAACCGCTGCACAGCGCGCAACAAACACAGCCAGTTCAATCGGGTTTAGAGATTCACTCATAGCGCGGCTTTAGTGGTTAACGAAACTGGTTTATGATCCAAGGCTTTCGGCCCGCTGCTCGACGGCAGCATTGACTCGACCCAAATAAGGACTGTCTCATGAACCCAGCTGTTATGCCAACCTATGGCCGTACCGATGTTCAGTTTGTTCGGGGCGAGGGTGCTTGGCTAATCGATCACCATGGCGAGCGCTATCTTGACGCCCTGTCGGGCCTTGGTGTCGTCGCGCTCGGTCATGCCAATGAGGCCGTCGCCCTAGCGCTCACGCACCAAAGCCAGAATCTGCTGCATACTTCTAACCTTTATCGAATTCCTGGCCAAGAGCGCCTAGCCGAACGCCTTGCGGTCATTTCCGGCATGGACAATATGTTTTTCGGGAACTCTGGCGCCGAAGCCTGTGAGTGCGCCATAAAAATTGCGCGCCTGTATGGTCATAACAAAGGCTTCTCGGACCCCACCATCATCGTCGCCGAATCTGCCTTTCATGGTCGCACCATGGCGACGCTTACCGCAACCGGCAACCGAAAAGTACAAGCGGGATTCGAGCCCTTGGTTTCGGGTTTTTTAAGAGTGCCCTTTAATGACGTTCCTGCCATTGAAAAAATCGCGGAGACCGCCAACCAGGTCACCGCTATTTTTGTCGAGCCCATCCAAGGCGAAGGCGGTATTCAAGTACCGGATCCGACGTATCTGCCAAGACTGAGAGCCCTCTGTGATGCCAATGACTGGCTTTTAATCGTGGACGAAGTGCAGTCGGGCAATGCCCGAACCGGCGCCTATTTTTGTTATCAACACAGCGGCATCTTGCCGGATCTTGTGACCACGGCAAAAGGCCTGGGTAATGGCGTGCCGATTGGCGTGTGTTTGGCTCGAGGCGCAGCCGCTGAAGTGTTCAAACCCGGTAATCATGGATCAACTTTTGGCGGCAATCCGCTTTCCTGCGCGGCGGCGAATGCCGTTTTAGATGAATTTGAACGCTTGAACCTGATTCAGCATGCTGCTGAGATGGGGGACTATATCCAAGCGCAATTTAGAAGCCACTTGGCTGGCGATAATCGCGTGCGCGACATTCGCGGCATGGGCCTGATGATCGGAGTGGAACTCGCCAAGCCCTGTACAGAACTCATTCAACAGGCTTTCGAACGCAAGCTTTTACTCAATGTGACGGCAGATTCCGTGATCCGATTGCTGCCACCTTTGATTATTAATCAGTCGGAAGCCGATCTAATCGTCAGCACCGTTTGCGATTTGATCAAACAGATTTAACTCTAGCCACAGCATCGACCCAGCCCGCATAGCGCTGCGCCGCGGCCTGGGCGGGCAGTTCTCGCTTAAAACAACGCGCCAGCTGCCAACCCTCGGCTATGGCGTCCAAAGAGGGATAAACCCCTAGGGCAAGACCCGCAAGGTAGGCCGCGCCCAGAGCGGTGGTTTCGGTAACGGCGGGTCGATGGACCTCGATGCCCAACTGATCGGCTAGATTTTGGGCCATCCAATCATTTTCAATCATGCCGCCATCCACGCGTACCACCGTGGGTGCAACACCATCACTGGCCATCGCATTCAACAAATCCTGCGATTGATAACTCACCGACTGCAGGGTCGCGGTCACAATATCGGCGACACCGGCATCCCGCGTGAGCCCAAAAATACCGCCCCGGGCCTCGGCATCCCAATGTGGCGCGCCGAGCCCTGTAAACGCCGGCACCACATAGACGCCATGACTATCAGGATTCGACGCAGCAATCGCCTCGGTCTCACTTGCATGATCAATCACTTTTAAGGCATCCCGAAGCCACTGCACCGATGCCCCAGCAATAAAGATGGACCCTTCTAGGCCATAGCAAACCACGCCATTTAACCGATAGGCAACGGTCGTGAGCAGTTGATGCTCAGAGCGAACCGGCTCTGACCCTGTGTTGAGGATCATAAAGCAACCCGTGCCATAGGTGCTTTTCATCATGCCGACGTTGAAACAACACTGTCCCACTAGCGCGGCTTGCTGATCGCCAGCAATCCCGGTAATCGGAATCTCGTGAGCAATTTCAGGAATGTTCGTCACCCCAAAGTGCGCACTGCAATCGAGCACTTCCGGCAGCATGCTGCGCGGAATATTCAATAGGGCCAGTATGTCGTCGTCCCAATCCTGGGTCAGGATATTGAACAGGAGGGTTCGAGCGGCATTCGTTGCATCCGTGCGATGCACCTGCCCCGCAGTTAATCGCCAAAGCAAAAACGAATCAATCGTCCCAAAACACAGCTCACCCGCTTCTGCACGCGCCTGGCCATCGACAACATGGTCTAAGATCCAGCGCACCTTGGTTGCGGAAAAATAAGGATCCAGTAGTAAACCGGTTTTTTCGCGGACCTCGGCTTCATGACCCGCCGCCTTGAGGGATTGGCACAATGCATGGGTGCGGCGGTCCTGCCAAACGATCGCAGGATACACGGACGCGCCGGTTGCCCGGTCCCAAACAACCGTTGTCTCGCGTTGATTGGTGATGCCAATGGCGCCAATCTGATCGGCGCGCAAATCCGCGCTGCCGAGCGCGCGATCAACCACCTGGAGCACCGACTGCCAGATTTCCTCAGGATCGTGCTCAACCCAGCCATCTTCCGGAAAATATTGCGGGAACTCCTCCTGACCGACCCCAACAATCTGACTGTCCTCATCAAATACCATGGCACGAGAGCTGGTGGTGCCTTGGTCAATGGCAAGAATATAGTGCGGCATGGGTAACCCCTGACTGGTGTGGGACCGAAGATTATGTATTAATCACTTTAAATTACAACGATCAAGCCCATGCACCTGTACCCGCCACCGAAGCAACTCACTTTAACCGACGGTCGATTGCGCTTGTCGGGCCGCGCCTGGGTACAGCTCAACCCAAGCCTCGGTCATCGCATTGCAAAGGCCGCCAGCCGCCTCGCGCAGATCAGACCCGGTATTGGCGTAAGCTACGGCCAGGGCCTTGCAAGCCAATGTCTTTTAAACGTCCAACCTAAAAGCGGTTTGGGGCCAGAAGGCTATCAATTGGTGATTACCAATACGGGCGCGAAGCTTCGATACGCCGAGGAGGCCGGCGCGTTTCGCGGACTGGCGACGTTTGCCCAAATTTTAAAACAAGCGGCGCAGCGCAGCGGCTCTATCGCGTGTTTAAAAATCGTTGATCAACCCGACTTCGATCATCGCGGCGTCATGCTCGACATCAGTCGTTGTAAAGTGCCAACCCTTGGGACCCTGAAAGGTCTGATTGACCAATTGGCGCAGTTGAAATTCAATCAGCTTCAGCTGTACACCGAGCACACCTTTGCGTTCGCCAACCACGCGCAGGTGTGGCAGCACGCCTCCCCCTTGACGACGGCAGATCTGTTGGAGATTCAACAGTATTGCCAAGACCGCTTTATCGATTTGGTTCCAAACCTTAATTCCTTCGGGCACTTTGAACGCTGGTTGCGCCATCCCACCTACCAACCCTTAGCGGAATGCCCTGACGGGTTTGTTCACCCCCTGACCGGCCAACGCAGTCCTTGGGGCTCGACCCTCAAGCCCAACCGGGCGAGCCTTTCGTTTTTAGAGGGCTTGTACAATGAATACCTGCCCTTATTTCAGGATGCACGCTTCAATATCGGGGGCGATGAGCCTTGGGAACTTGGCCATGGCGCGAGCCGGCCCGATGCACGCGCCAAGGCACCACAGCAGTTTATGTCGACTTCCTCGCCAAGATTCAGACGCTTGCGCGCAAGTTTGATCGCCAGCCCATGTTCTGGAGCGACATCGTTTTAAAAGATCCGTCCTGCTTAAAAACCCTCTCTCGGGAAGCCACCGCCTTAATTTGGGGCTATGAGCACGACCATCCTTTTGAAACCGAGTGCGAGCACCTTGCCAAAGCCAGGCTGCCATTTTATGTTTGCCCAGGTACTGCCAGCTGGAACGCGATTGCTGGCAGGCTCGGCAACGCGACGACGAATCTGAAAAGCGCCGCTAGCGCCGGTTTAAAATTTGGCGCTGAAGGTTACCTGGTCACCGATTGGGGCGATCATGGCCATCATCAATATTTGCCGCTCAGTTATCCAGGCTTTCTGCTTGGCGGTTGTAACAGCTGGAATCAACGAGGTAGTGCGGCCCTAAACCTGGCTGATGGGCTAAACCGTATTTTCTTCGACAATCAGGCGTCGTCAACCGTTCGGGCACTGATTCAGCTCGGGCACCTCTCAGAACGGGTTCCGACCCAGCTTCGAAATGCCACCGTCTTCAATCGCGCATTATTCTGGAACATGAAACACGAGCCGTCCGTCTTGGCCGCGATCACCGACGCTGAGCTGCAAGTTTGGCTCGATGCGCTAACAGCCCTACCCTTGCAAATGACGCCGAGTAAGGCGCCAGGTCTTGAGCTGGTTCAGCGAGAACTCAGGCAGGCCGCCGCTTTGTGCCAGCACGGTCTTGAAAAACTCCAGCTGAAACGTCTCGCGACCGCCGGCATCCTATCGCCTGCCAAACAGCGCATACGCTTTAACCGCCTAAAGCAGTCTCAATCAAGCCTGATCGATGAACATCAAGCGCTTTGGCTCAGCCGAAACCGGCTGGGGGGCTTAAAAGAGAGCGTCGCACATTTGGCCGTGCGCTTACCGGCTGCGCGCCCCAATCATTGAAATTGATGACCCGATGAAAGAGCCCTTGCCCTAGGTTGTCTACAACCTTGTATTCAGGGCACAATGAACGTCCTTTTTAGCAGCATAAACTAATGGAGATGCCCTATGCGTGACGTAGTAATCGTGGATAGTGTTCGCACTGGCCTTGCAAAGTCCTTTCGTGGAACCTTTAACCTGACTCGGCCTGACGACATGGTTGCGCATTGTATTGACGCGCTACTGGCGCGCAACACGCAGCTTGATCCTGCAGAAGTCGAGGATGTCATCGTTGGCGCTGCAAGCCAAACGGGTGAGCAAGGCGGCAACATCGCACGACTCGCTGTGATCTTGTCACAACTGCCGGTCACCGTTGCAGGCAGCACAATTTCAAGGGCCTGCTCTTCTGGCTTGAACTCCATTGCGTTCGCTGCCAATCAGATTGCCAGCGGTTGCTCTGAAGTCATGATCGCAGGTGGCGTTGAGTCCATCTCAGCCGGCACGCGGCAGTCCCCTGGTAAATCAGAACTGCATCCCACGATTCGAGAAAAAGCGCCCGATATCTTCATGGCGATGGGCGATACCGCAGAAGTTGTGGCGACCCGTTATAACCTATCTCGCGAATATCAAGACGAATTCTCGCTCGAAAGCCAAATGCGAACCGCCGCGGCCCAGCAAGCTGGCTTGTTCGATGACGAAATCGTGCCCATGCACGTTAAGTGGCAAAAAGTCGTTAATAAAGAAACCAAAGAAACCGAAGTCGTTGATGGCGTTTGTGATCGCGACGAGTGCAATCGACCGGAAACCACCATCGAAGGGCTCGCCAAGCTAGGCCCTGTTTTTCGAGAAGGTGGCACGGTGACCGCCGGTAATTCTTCGCAGTTATCGGATGGCGCTTCTATGACCTTGGTGATGAGCGCTGATCGCGCCGCGCAGTTGGGTCTTGAGCCACTGGCTTATTTCAGAGGCTGGACGGTTGCAGGTTGCGAGCCGGACGAAATGGGCATTGGTCCTGTTTTTGCCGTGCCAAAGCTTTTGAAAGCCAACGGTTTGCGCACGGAAGACATCGATCTGGTGGAGCTGAATGAAGCCTTCGCGTCGCAGTGTCTGTATAGCCGAGATACGCTGGGTTTTGATCCGTCGATCTACAACGTCAACGGTGGTTCGATTTCAATTGGCCATCCCTTCGGCATGACCGGCTCGCGTTTAACCGGTCACATTGTTCGGGAACTCAAGCGTCGTAATAAGAAGTACGGTATCGTCAGCATGTGTATTGGCGGCGGCATGGGCGCGGCAGGTTTGTTTGAAGCCTGCTAATGCCCCAAGGACGAGCCCTTGATGAAAGGGGCATGTTGATCAAAAAGGCGCTTAACGGCGCCTTTTTTTTGCGCGACCCAAACTGGGCAACCAACGCCTTGCTGCCCAGGCGTTTTGAGAACCCTATCCTGCGCCTATACATTGAACAGAGCGCTTTCCGCGCCCCCAATTCAAAGACAGCAGGCCGTGCGTTTTGGCTTAGGTACCCTTTAAACCGCGCACGACTTTACCGCGATAAGGTTTGCAGCCTACGCCTCTAAAAAGAAGATCGAAGCAACCTTCAACCAGACGCTTAATAACGCGCCCAATGACACAGTTGGGCGGTCATGCATCATTGTGAGTTCGCGGGCGCAGAACCTGAAATGAACGCTGAGAAGGCGTCCTGCTCAGTCAAAGCGCGATTCTAACTCGGATCAAGGTGGCGAGCCGCGCGCGTTAGCAGGGGCTTAAGCGCGCCACCACAGCGCCTCGGGGGATTTTTCTCAGGGCTTGGTACACGAAGGTTTAGACAACCCGTTTCGGCTAGGGGCCTTTAGGAACGCCGTTTTAGATTCAGCGCTTAAGGATCCGCGCCCCGGCATACAGGTTCTTACCAACGCCGCTTTAAAACCGCGCCAACGCGGCCTTGAGTTGCGCGATAAACGTAATCGGTTGATCTAGAAACAAATGGTGCTGCGCATCTTTTAACACCTCGACCTTCAAACTGGGATTCAGAGCGCGCATATGCTCAGCACTTTTGACCGAAAAAGAAGCGGAATGCTCGCCATAAATCAGTGAAACCGGGCACTGCAGACCCACAAAATCCGCTTCAAAGTCACCCGTGATTTTCATTCGGCTATTCAGTTCATCATCAAATTTCCACACAAACCCATCCGCAATCGCATCAATAGAATGCCGGGCAATGTGATTAACCAGAAACGCATGCTCGCAGGTTTGTGGCGGTTGAAGCCGAAATCGCGAGCGGGCGACTTCCAGATCAGGATAGACCTTGGGTTTGGTCCAACGCTCTGGGCCTTTCGGGCTCTCGTCATCGGGATGTTTCACCCCCGAGTCCAGCAGGATCAAGCCTTTGAACCGATCCTTAAACCGCGCCAGCGCCCGAATCGCCATTAAGCCACCGAAGCTGTGCGCCACCACAATCGTGTTGGTGCTTAACCCCGCGGCATCAGCGACCTGACACAGCTCTTCGGCATATAAGTCGGCGGAGTATTCGTCTCGATGATCGCTATCCCCCATACCACTGAGGTCAGGCGCAACAACGTGGTAGTGGCTTGCGAAACTCGGCGCAATAAAATCCCACCAATGAGCATGGGCATTATGACCGTGAACCAGCATCAGGCCAGGCGCCTCAGCTTGCCCCCATTGCAGATAGTGCAACTCGACCTCGCCGGCACTGACATAGCCGTCTTCTGGGGTTTGATCAATTGCTTCCCAAAACCAATCGGGGGCATCTGCCATCACGGTCTCCTTGCGCGGGGCGTTTACAGTGACGCGTAACGCTTCAGATGAAAGTCGGTATTGCCGTAGAGTGTTTCTATGGCTGTGAGTCGCTTGAAATAGTGGCCAATGTTCAATTCATTGGTCATACCCATCCCACCATGAAGTTGCACCGCTTGCTGACCCACCATCGTGCCACCCTTGCCCACTTGCACCTTCAAAGCTGACAGCGCCTTGCGGGATGCGTCGTTATACCCTTCTGCAAGCTTCATCGCCGCCATAAACGCCAAGGACTTGGTTTGCTCGTGTTCGATGAACATATCGACCATTCGATGTTGCAGAACCTGGAATTTACCAATGGGTTGCCCAAACTGCTCTCGGGTCTTGCAGTATTCCACCGTGCTCTTGTACAACACTTCCATCGCGCCAACGGCCTCGGCCGCCGCGCCCATCATCCTTGATCAAGCCCGTACTGGAGCAGCGCAAGACCCTGATCCACGGAGCCCAAGACCGCACCTTTCGTGACAGACACCTGGGTTAAGGTAATCTCGGAGGCCCTAAACCCATCAATGGTTGGATAATCGCGACGACTCACCCCATCCGCCTTCGCATCGATCACAAATAAGGTGATCCCCTCGGCATCGCTCTGATTGCCTGACGTCCGCGCCGGAACAATCAAAAGATCCGCAAACGGCCCACCCAGCACGACGCCTTTGAAACCATTGATCGAATAGCCATCCGCCTGCGCGGTGGCTGTGGTTTTAACATCATTCACATTGAACCGCGCTTGGGGCTCTATATAAGCCACCGCAGGCAAAGAGGTCCCGGCAATCAGAGGCTCTAGCCAAGCTTGCTTTTGCTCGGACGTGCCGCCTTTGGCGATCATCATACCGGCCTGTAACACCGCTGAAATATAAGGTTCAACCACCAGCCCCTTGCCAAAGGCTTCCAGCAAGATCATGGTTTCAACCGCTGTACCGCCAAAGCCGCCATCTTCCTCTGAAAACGGCAAGCCCAACCAACCCATATCGGCGAACTGCGCCCAAAGTGCTCGACTAAAGCCTTCATCACCCTCAGCAATTTTCTGACGGGCATCGAAGCCATAATTATTTTGAATAAAACGCTGAACGCTGTCCTCGAGCATGTTTTGCTCATCGGAAAAAGAAAAATCCATATTGCTCTCCATTTTTGATTCGCACTGAAACACCCACTTCTTTACGACTTTGATCAAAGACCCTGATCAACGACTTTGCGCGAAGCGCTCATTATCGCTTGTGAACACGGAAATCATCAAGGTACGATGTCATCTATTCACCAATAGGAACAATTCATGGATCAGCCCGTTGTTGCACAAAACGCCCCCTACCCGATCGAAGTCGAAGCCGGTAAGTCCTATTTCTGGTGTGCCTGCGGTAAAAGCGGTCAACAACCCTTTTGCGATGGCTCGCATCAAGGCACCAGCATTTTGCCCGAGAAATTTACCGCGACCGAAAGCAAAAAAGTCTACTTCTGCGGCTGCAAAAAAACGGCGAAATCGCCCTTGTGCGATGGTAGTCATAACGCCTAGCCCGGTGCCTGCGCGCGTTATCGGCTTATAGTTTCAGCACCAAGTCAAAACACGCGCCACCCAACTTGCTGCGACTGATGGCGAGCGCGCCATCATAACGGCTGGCGATTTCGCTCACCACTGCCAGCCCAATGCCTTGACCCGGGGCCCGCGTGTCGAGTCGCGCGCCGCGCTGTAGCACCTGCTCATGGGACGCGTCCGCAATACCCGGCCCATCGTCCTCAACCCGAAGCAGGATCCCCTGCGCGTTTTTTGATACGGTGATTTGAATCGAGCCCGCACAATACTTATAGGCGTTGTCGATCAAATTGCCCCAGGCTTCTTGAATATCACGCTCGCTAGCACGCAACGCAAGGTTCTCACCCTGCACCTCGGCGGCCACAACCTTGTCTCGATAAACTTTCTGCATCGCGCCGTTCAAACGATCCAGCACGATCCTCGCCTGGAGCTGATCTTTAGCCTGGTGCGTACTCGCAATCACCGCCCGCTCAAGCTGATAGGCAATCAGTTCATCCATCTGAGTAATCTGAACCTCGATCTCAGCACGGTGATCTTCCGGCTGCCCCATCGGCGGCGCCATCGTCAGCGCATTGCGGATAATCGACAAGGGCGTCTTTAGGCTGTGCGCTAAGTTCGCAAGCGTCGTTCGATACCGAGCAGCTTGCTGGCGCTCATGATCCACTAAACGATTTAACGTTTGCGCAAGCGGCGCAAGCTCCTGGACATAGGGTCCAGACAACGCCCGTTGGTCGCCCTCGGTCATGGCTTCAATATCCCGCGTGAAGGCACCAAGCGGTTTTAACCCCCAGCGCATCACGACAAACTGCAGGGCCATTAGCAGGCCGATAATGCCTGCAAGCCAACCCCAGAGCCTGGCTCGGAAACCTTCGACCTCGGCCTCGAGCAACGTGCTCTGTTCCATCACAACATAATCATAAAGCCCCGTATGACGCTCCCCCAGCCACTGCACTCGATAGGCTAAATATCGCAGCTTGTCAGACCCGTCGGAAACCACCCCAGCGCGCGGAACCCCCGTCGCCACGGTCTCATCGAGGGCTGCCACTAATTCAGACGGCAAGGCTTGATCCATTGCAGACTGGCTGCGCCAAACCAGCGTCCCTCGATCGTCCAGTACCAGACCAAAGTGACCCGATCCAAGTTGATTCATTAAGGGGTCCGTTAAGGCCGGTGGCAGCAACACCGTCATGTCATTGTCTTCTGTGACGGACAAGAGGCCGTAAACTTGTTGCAGCAGGCGGCCATTCAATGCCGCCAAGGCACTGCTCCGGAACGCGTTTTCAAGCACGAGCCCCATGTGCCCAGAAAGGCAATCAGCAAGACGGTTGCCGAGATCATCAAGCGTCCTCGCAACGACCCTAATAAACCCTTCAACTGACGCTATGCTGCATGAGGCGGTAGCCCTGCCCGCGGTGAGTTTCGATCTGCAATTCGCTGGTTTCAGCCGCCAGCTTCCGTCTGAGCCGACCCACAAAAACCTCGATCACATTACTATCTCGATCCAAATCTTCTTGGTAGAGGTGATCGGATAATTCATTTTTAGAGACGATTTGGCCTTCTCGCCTGAGAAACAGGGTCAACAAGCCGTACTCATAGGCCGTCAGCGACAAGGCGACTTCTCCCACGCAAACTGATTTTGCCTTCACATCCACGGTTAAGGGCCCCAGCGATAGCGCGGTCTGCAATGCACCGTCTGCTCGCCGCGAGAGCGCGCCAAGGCGCGCCACGAGCTCTTCAATGTGAAAGGGTTTTACCAGGTAGTCATCCGCGCCGGCTTCGAGGCCCTCGACTTTATCGTGCCAGTCGCCTCGCGCCGTTAAAATCAAAATCGGTTGGTCTAGACCCGAGGCTCGCAGCGTTTTCACGAGATCTAAGCCGGGCAGCTTTGGCAGACCCAGATCGATCACCGCGAGATCAAAGATTTGATTCAAACCAAAATCGAGGGCCGCGGCGCCATCCCCGAAACTTTCAACCACAAACTGGCGCGCGGTTAATAGGTCAATGAGTTGACCTCGCAGCAATTCGTCGTCTTCAGCCAACAGGACCCGTTGCACCATAGCGGCCTCCTATTGCGTTAGCGCGCCGGATTCTGCGTCAACGTTCACAAACGCCACCACGCCCTCTGCCGACAAGGTCTTAACCTGATAAAGTGTTTTGTTGCGGCGCTGGATCAGTTTAATGCCCAAAATCCGCCGATCCCGAAAGCGCTCTTTGACTCGGCGCGCCGCAGACTGATTATCAATCGCGGGGCCTCGTGCACGAACTTCCGTGCTNTAGGNGTTGCGCGTTGGCAAACTATTGATCGGGTCACCCGAGTTGCGAGGGCCTTCACCCGGCTTAGGCGCAGCATCCAGCCCTAGGCCCATGGTCAACAGCCCCAGCATCACGATGCCCTTGATCGATCCTTTCAAAACACCATCCTTTTACGCCGTGCTCAAGCTTACCCTATCGGCGTGTGCGACACCCTCAACCGCACCTGCGCGCCAGGATCTGAGCCCATGCGTACGTTATAAACCTGACCATTATACTCATAGGCCACATCATAACCGAGTAATCGCGCTTCAATCCGTGCCGTGTGATGCGTCTCACAGACTTCCCGGTCTTCATATCGCGTCTGACCGTGACGATTCTTTGCCATCGCATTCCCAACGGTTGCGCCCAATACAGAACCCAGTAGCGCCCCGACCTGCTTATTGCGCTTTTTGTGGCCGACCGCATGACCAATCGCGCCGCCCACCACGCCACCGACAACCAAACCCACGCCATGGTCCGTATTGCGACGGACCGCCACGCGCTCGACCCAACAGGCTCGGGATGGGGTTTGGACTGAAACCTGCTCAAACACAGGAACAGCGCTCAATACCACCGCTTCCTCAAACGCGACAGAACTCGCGAGTGCCATTGGGGCAAGGCTGGATAACAAAAACATTGTTGCGATTTTCATAATAGGTCCTCCTGTTAGACTGCAAGGACTTTAAGACGACAGAGATGAACCGAAGCTGAATTCCAAATCACCCTGAACCGCAGCAATCGAATGATCCGGATTTAACGTGACAACAAGATCCGCCCGACCCGGCGCATCCAGCAGCATCCACTGCGTAATGCGCTGATAATAGCCAATGAATGCCTCGATCTCTGACCGGGTCATAGCCTTAGGTCCTTGATTAAAACGCGCTTCCTGCTCTGCCCGCCAATCTAAAATGGCCTCGAAATTAGGCGCCTTGAAATAAACCCAATAATCCACGGTGAACAACTGCTGATAGGCTTGCCCGGCGAGGTATTCGTTCACGCCATGCCGCCAAAGACCTTGTGGATCCTGCTCGGCCTCTAGCGCATTAACCGGCGTTGCCAAATCCAGGGCCGGCTCAGGCGTTGCCCCGAAACACCAGCCTTCAAGCAAGACCTTCTCGCAGCCGGCGGGAATCGTCATGGTGCCAGCACGATCATCAAGCCCTTTATCGAATACCGGTACCTGCGCCGCTCGGCCCGCGCACAAGGCCAATTTTGCTTGCTGCATGAGATCAATATCGTGGGTACCGGGGACACCGCGCACTTGAAACATCGGGTGTTCTCTCATCATTTGGGTCCGCGCCGAGCGCGTCTTGTAAAAATCATCCAGCGACAGACTCGCAACCGTTAATCCTTGCGCCTGCTCAAGCACCGCTTTTAATACGCTGACCAAGGTCGACTTACCGCTGCCTTGACTGCCAGAAAAGCCAATGGTTTTGTTTCGTCCAAGGGCCACCTTGGCCACCAGGGCCTTGAGCATTGCATGGTAGGCTGGATCGGTAATCTGGGCCTGCGCCAACTGCTCGACAATCACGGTATCAATCGAGGGTTTCATAATGGTGCCTGCCTCCTCCTGATGGTTCGTGCATTGTATGACGGATGCACTCACGGCTTAAGCATCCCGACTGGCGGGTTGCGTGCTTGCGCTTTAGGCGCGCCATCCAGACCGCATCGTATTCAAGTCAGATCAAAATCCGCTTACCGTTACCGACTTAGTTTTACCGACCTAGCTTTACCGACGGAGCTTAACCGACGGAGCTTAACCCGCTGTATTTGGATCCCATCGAAACGGCGGCAAGGCCGCAATGAGCTTTCGACCATAGGCCTTGGTGGTGAGTCGAGCGTCGAGAATCGTAACAACCCCTGAATCCTGCTCGGTTCGAAGCAACCGCCCCGCGGCCTGAGTCAACCGCAAGGCCGCATGGGGCAACATCAGCTCATAAAACGCATTGCCCCCTCTGGCTTCAACCCACTCCTGCTGAGTCGCCCCCACCGGGTCATCGGGAACGCTAAAGGGGATCTTGGCAATGATCACTTGTTGACAATAATCCCCTGGCAAGTCGACCCCTTCGGCGAAGCTTGCCAGCCCCATTAAATAGCTTCGTTTTCCTGCGTCAACTCGGTCGCGATGTTGGTTCAGCAATTCCGCTTTACTGATTTCACCCTGAAGCAAGCAATCCCCCCGCAGATCGGCTGGCAAGGCATCGATCACCGCAAAAAATTGTCGCCAAGAGGTGAACAATACCAACGCACTTTGGCTCTCGGTTAAAAGCCCTGGCATCAAACTGGCAATTTCCTCGGTATGCGCATTCGGATCCGATGGATTTTGTTGCATTTTCGGCACCCGTAGCCGGCCTTGCTGGGCATAATCAAACGGGCTGGGCACAATCAACCCCACCACGTCTTCGGGCAAGCCAAGATCGGCGGCAACCAATTCAAAATCTTGTCCGACGGCAAGGGTAGCTGAGGTCAGCACTGCGCCTGCGCAGCGCGTCCAAAGCTTTTCATACAACAAATCATCGACTTGAATCGGCGTGCAGTGCACCAACAGATCATCGGATCTAAAGTCCAACCATCGCGCAGAAGGTGATGCGTCCGGGGCTTGCTGCTGACCAAATAATTGCAGCAGCCGTTGCGCGGCAACAAACCGGCTTGAAAAGCCGCCCAGCACGGGAATCAAACCTTCCAGCGCCATTCGCTCTTTTACGGTCGCGCCGCTGACCGATTGTTCTAGGGTTCGTCGCCAATCCTGAACCGCACGGTCCAATTGCCCCAAGAGGCTCGCCAAGTAGTGACATTCCGTCTGCAAGCTCGGATCGATTTCGCCGCCGGCAAAGCGGTACCGTCCGACATCACCTTGGTGGGTTGCGTCCGCTTCGAAACCCGCTAGATGTTGCATGAGTTGATCAAAACACGTGAGCGCCTCGGCAATGACCACTGCAAAACCCGGTTTTCCCGACAAAATCTGTGAGATCTCGGTTAGCTCGGCGGCCGCCAGATCCTGCTCAAGCTGATCCAGTAAGGTCGCGCCCGCCTCCAACACGCTGCGGGTCGTCGAACGGCCTAAAAACCCCGCCCATTGCGATCGCGCCTTTTCAACCAAATGATGGGCTTCGTCAAACACATACACACTGGACTCTGGCGGTGGCAGAATCTGGCTTTCTTCAGAGGCCAAATCGGCCAACAGCAAATCGTGGTTGGTTATGATCACATCGACCTGATCTAAGCCTTCTCTCGCTCTGAAAAAAGCACACTGGCTGAAAAAACTGCATTGTCGATTGGTGCATTGACTCCGATCAGTGCTGACGCCGCGCCAAATCTGATCTTCAACGACGACCGCTAACGAGTCGCGATCGCCATCCCAAGTGCCGTTACCGTAACTGTCTAACAACAACGACAAGACTTGTGCTTGATTGGGCGCGTTGACCAACAATTCATCTGGAAAGAAGTCTGAGGTTTTTGAGGATTGGCCCCGACCCTCCAAGCTGGCATCCAGTTTGGATAGGCAAAGATACCGGCGCCGGCCTTTGGCTAGCGAGAAGGTAAAGTTCATCCCCGCCTTGGCCTGTATGTCGGGCAAATCACGCAATACCAACTGCTCCTGAAGGGCAATGGTGGCCGTTGAGATGATCAAGGTTTTGTCTTTGGCCGCAGCAATCAAGGCGCCGGTTAAAGCATAGGCCACCGTTTTGCCGGTACCCGTGCCGGCTTGCACCAATGCAATGGGCGACGTGTCGATTCCGGCGGTGTCCCCGGCTAACCGTCGTGCGACCTCTGCAATCATTAATCTCTGGCCATATCGGGGCCGGAATTGCTTTGCCGATAAAAAAGAGGAATAGTAGCCCTGAATTTCGTCACGAAGAGATTGTTCAATCATGATCACCGCAGCTCAAGGTAAGGGTTATTTCAGAAAGCGTGGATTCATCGAACCACTTCCACGACGTTGGGGCGTCTGCGTTGCCATCATACTCGGTGTCACCCTAGGATTTAAAGCGAGCGCCGCATTACCGCTGGAGCAACTCTCCTTGCCCGCGGGCTTCCAAATCAGCATTTACGCAGAGGTCGAGAATCCCAGACAACTGGCTTTGGATGACCAAGGCGTACTCTATGCCGGTAGTCGTCGCGCTGGACGGGTTCATGCTATTTGGGATCAAGACCAGGACGGGTTTGCGGAAACGGTCAAAGTCATTGCCTCGGACCTCACCATGCCCTCTGGGATTGCGATCAAAGACAACCAGCTCTACATTGCAGCGGTTGATACCATCTATCAAACTGGTCCGCTGGATGAGGTGCTTCTAAAGCCTGTAACGCTGAGTCCCGTTTTCACCCAGCTCCCCAAAGACAAACACCATGGTTGGAAATTCATCGATTTCGGGCCGGATGGCTTGCTGTACATTCCGGTGGGGGCGCCGTGCAACATCTGCCTGTCTGACAATTCCGTTTATGCCTCGATTCAAACCTTGGACCTTTCAGTCACGCCCAAAGCGCTCAAAGCGTTTGCCCACGGTGTTCGAAACTCGGTGGGTTTTACTTGGCACCCCGAAACCCAAGCGCTTTGGTTTACCGACAATGGCCGGGATCACTTAGGCGATGACAGCCCAGCGTGCGAACTCAACATCGCAAGTACCCGCGGCCTGCATTTTGGCTACCCCTATCGCCACGGCCTGGATGTGATTGATCCGGAATTTGGCGCCCGAACGCCGGACCGAGTCTTAACGCCCCCCGCGCTCGCGCTCGGGCCCCACGTTGCCCCCTTGGGGGTTGCCTTTGCCACGGGCGCTCAGTTCCCCGCCCCGTATCAAAACCAACTCTTCATTGCCGAGCATGGTAGCTGGAACCGCACAGCGGACGCGGGACACACCGGCCACCGCATCACGATTGCCCGGGGCCAGTCCGATGACTTGCGGGCAGAGACCTTCATAGAAGGATGGCTGCAAAACAATCAAGCCTGGGGCCGGCCGGCCGATTTGCTGTTCCATCCAGATGGTAGCCTGTTGATTGCCGATGACCTGGCCAACGTCATTTATCGCGTCACCTTTGATGCCAAAGTTGCAACCGTCGGCCAAGCGCTGCCAATGCCTGCGTCGTGAGTTTGGGATCCCAGGACCTTTCCTCGATCCAAAGACCTGCCAAGCCCTTTCTCGCTGTACCGACCACCGAGGGACTGTTTCAGCTGATCCTTGCGGTGTACTTCCTGGTCTGCGCGCACTACACCTTCCCAAACTTTGGTGGCTATGGCCTCACGTTGCCCGCCAATTATGTGGCGTGGATGATGATGTCGATCCTGATTGGCCTTGGGCTCTGGCAATGGGCGCGGGCACGAGCCCTCATGGTGACCCCCCAACTGATCTTGTTTTGGCTGGGCGGTCTTGTGTTAACCCTGCCTTTGCTCGCGCCCAGTATCGAGGATTTATCGCTTGCTGGTCCCAGAGTGGCCGCTCTCATCGCGGGGTTGTTGTTGTACACCGCAATCCTGCAATTTCGAGTCACCAGCGCGATTTGGCAGCAACTGCTCCCGCTCATTTTGGCAGGGGCGGTCCTTCAGAGCCTGATTGGCCTGGTGCAATATTATGTTCTCGAGCCGGGCAATTTCATGGGCTATAACACCGCCGAGAACCGCCCTAACGGCACCTTCCAGCAGGTCAATGTGATGGCCAGTTTCATGGCCACGGGGTTTGCGATCAGCCTGTTTTTAGCGCTCATGCCCCAAGAGAAGCCGGTATCCCGTTTGGTTCAGACACTGCTGCTGATGATGGCATTTTCAGGTCCCTTGTTACTGGTTGTCATTCAATCCCGAACCGGTCAATTGGCGGGCTTGGCGGTGCTGACTTTTGAGCCTGCCCCTGATCTTGAAGACTCAAGCGCTGTCGAAACCTTTTAATAAGGCCTGGTTAGGGTTGGCAACCCTTGGGCTGATTACCGGCCTCACCGCCCTCAATAACGTGGATAGCGTCAAGCGCGGCGCCGATATCTATCAAGATCCTGGCGCACGTGTTGCCATCTACGGCGGAAGTCTGGATGTGATCCGCCAGGCGCCACTCTTTGGCGCCGGGTACGGCCAATTTGAATCCGCATGGCGCGCGCAGCATGCAGCCGATGCCAGCCCGCCGGGCAACGTCATTCAGGGCCTGCATGCCTTATCGCATCCCCACAACGAAACCCTGCTTTGGGTGGT
>JGI20155J14468_10000667_pt1 | contig 27722 bp, 35 predicted proteins | sample COG_05_FD_14468 | JGI IMG/M metagenome (IMG submission 14468) | reverse complement strand
GAAGTAAAAGAATAATTATGAAAAAAAAATCAAAAAGATACAAAGAAATTTTAAAATCACTAATAAAGGATAATAAAATTAAAACTAAAGAAGTTTTAGATTTAGTAAAAAAAAATTCTACAACTAAATTTGATGAGTCAATTGACGTTTCCTTGAGAATTAACTTAAAACAAACCAAAGGTGGAGATTTAAGCTTAAGAACAGTTGTTAATTTACCAAATGGATCGGGTAAAAAAAATAAAGTTGCGGTTTTATGTGAAGCCGATAAAGTTGATTTAGCAAAAAAATCTGGAGCAGATGTAGTGGGATCCGATGATCTAATAGAAAAGATCGCCTCAGGAAAATTTGATTTTACAAAACTTATTTGCACTCCAGCTATGATGAGTAAAATAGGTAAACACGGTAAAGTTTTAGGTCCAAAAGGTTTAATGCCTAACCCTAAATTAGGAACTGTATCAACTGATATTGCTAAAGCGGTTAAAGATATTAAAACTGGATTAGTTGAAATTAGAAACGATAAAGATGGAAATTTATCTTCTACGATTGGAAGAAAAAGTTTTTCTACTGACAAATTGTTAGAGAATTATAATCATTTTATTGAAAGTGTAAAAAAAGAAAAACCCGACAATATAAAAGGTGAATTTATAAAAAGCTCTTTTATAACTTCTACTATGGGTGTTTCATTCAAGGTTGGAGTAAAATAATTATTATGATGTCTAAAGAAGCGAANAAAAATTATGTAGAAGAAATGAAAAAAAATTTTACAGATAATGACTCTGTAATGATTGCTCAATATCAAGGACTTAATGTGAATGAGCTTGATTCTTTAAGAAAAGAATTACGAGATAAAGGTATTTTATTTAAAATAACTAAAAATAGGATAACTAAAATCGCTATAAAAGAAACTACAAAAAAAGACCTTGAACAATATTTTATTGGACCAACAGCAGCCGCTATATCATCTGATCCAATTTCAACAGCTAAGATTTTAACTAAATTTTCAAAATCTAATAATAAGNTAAAAATTATNGCNGGNTTTATGGACGGCAAGGTTTTAGATGAAAAAGAGGTGTCAGTAATTGCCACACTGCCATCATTAGAGGAAGCTAGAGCCAAAATAGTGGGAATTTTAGCTACCCCAGCCCAAAAATTAGTAAGTATTTTGCTTGCACCTGGCTCAAAAATTGCTAATTTAGCGCGCGCAAAGAGTTTAAAAAATTAAATCACAGGATTAAAAATGGCAGACTTAAATAAAATTATAGATGAGCTTTCAACTTTGACNGTTGTCGAAGCAGCTGANCTTTCAAAACAACTTGAAGAAAAATGGGGAGTAACAGCAGCAGCCCCAGTTGCNGCAGCACCAGCAGGTGGAGCAGCAGCACCAGCAGGAGAGGAAAAATCGGAGTTTTCAATCTTCTTAACTTCAGCTGGAGATAAAAAGATTAATGTTATTAAAGAAGTAAGAGCAATAACTGGTTTAGGTTTAAAAGAAGCTAAAGATTTAGTAGAGGCAGCACCAAAAGAAGTTAAAGGTGGAGTAGCAAAAAAAGAAGCTGAAGAATTTAAGAAAAAACTTGAAGCAGCTGGGGCTAAAGTAGAATTAAAGTAAACAAAATTTAAGACGGGGTTTTATTGTAAGGTAAATTTTACAATAAAATTTTTTTATATTTGATGCAGTTATCTTTTACTCAAAAAAAACATATAAGAAAAAACTTTGGTAAACTTGTAGAAGGTTTATCAATTCCTAATTTGATAGAAGTTCAAAAAAATTCTTATAATGAATTTTTGGAGTCAAAATCTCTAGATAATCAATTAAACGACTTATCAAAAGGTTTAGATAAGGTTTTTAAAAGTATTTTTCCTATTGAAGATGGTAATGATAAATCAACTCTCGAATATATTTCATATAAATTAGAAAAACCGAAATTTGATGTTATTGAATGCAAACAAAGAAGCTTATCTTATTCTGCAGCGCTTAAAGCAACTTTAAGACTAGTTGTTTATGATATAGATGTAGAAAATAATACTAAACAAATTCTTTCAGCTAAAGAACAAGAAGTTTTTATAGGAGACCTTCCCTTAATGACTCCGAGCGCTACCTTTATAACTAATGGAGTAGAAAGAGTTGTAGTAAATCAAATGCATAGAAGTCCTGGTGTTTTTTTTGACCACGATAAAGGAAAAACTCATGCTAGCGGTAAGCTTTTATTTAATTGCAGAATAATTCCTGGTCGTGGATCATGGCTAGATTTTGAATTTGATCCAAAAGACATTTTATTTTTTAGAATTGATAGAAAGAAAAAACTTCCAATTACAACTTTTTTATTAGCTCTTGGTTATAACAAAAATAAGATTATCGAGACATTTTATTCTAAAAATATTTATTCATACAATACTGAAACAAAAAGTTGGATAACGGATTTTAATGTGGAAAATTATAAAAGACCATTAAAGCTTTCTTACGACTTAATTAACGCAAAAAATAATAAAAAAATTTTAGGTAAAGGAGAAAAATTAAATTTAGTTATTGCAAAAAAATTACAAGAAAAAGGATTAGACTCAATTCTTTTATCAAATGAGCAGATTATAGGTAAATATATTGGAAATGATATTAAAGATAAAAATGGAGAATTAATAATCGGAGCAGGATTTGATATAACAGAAGAACAATTAGAAAAAATAATAATTCAAGGTGAAAAAAAAATTAGCATTGTAAATGTAGATCCAATTAATAAAGGTCCTTATATATTAGAAACTCTAAAAATAGATAAAAATACAGATAAGATTGAAGCTTTAAACGACATATATAAAGTTTTAAGACCTGGAGAAGCACCATCACCTGAGATAGCGGAGGACGTATTTAATAATCTATACTTTAGTAAAGAAAGATATGATTTATCTGAAGTTGGTAGAGTAAAACTTAATTCAAAACTTAATTTAAACATAAGCGATAAAAAAACCATATTAGAAACTGCGGATATAATTGCCATAATACAATTTATGCTTAATTTAAGGGATGGAAAAGGCGATGTAGATGATATTGATCATTTAGGAAATAGAAGAGTTCGTTCAGTTGGAGAACTTGTGGAAAATCAATTTAGAATAGGTCTGTTAAGAATGGAAAGGACAGTAAAAGAAAAAATGTCTACATTTTTAGAAATAGAATCTGCAATGCCTCAAGACTTAATAAANGCTAAGCCTATAACAACTTCACTAAGAGATTTTTTTGCCACTTCACAACTTTCACAATTTATGGATCAAACTAATCCTTTATCTGAAATAACTCACAAAAGAAGAGTATCGGCATTAGGACCTGGAGGNTTAACAAGAGAGAGAGCTGGTTTTGAAGTTAGAGACGTTCATCCAACTCATTATGGAAGAATTTGTCCAATCGAAACTCCAGAAGGACCTAATATTGGTTTAATTAATAGTTTAGCCACGTATTGTAGNGTTAATAAATTTGGTTATATAGAAAGTCCATATAAAAAAGTAATTAATGGAAAAGTAACTTCTGAAATTAAATATTTATCAGCTATTGAGGAAGAAAAGTTTACAATTGCTCAAGCGAACTCAGCACTTAACAAAGACGGATCATTTGCTGAAGAACTAGTTGCTTGTAGGAAAAATCTTAACTTTGAACTATCATCAAGAGAGTATATTGATTTTATAGATGTATCTCCAAAACAACTAGTATCAGTAGCCGCTGCTTTAATTCCTTTTTTAGAAAACGATGATGCCAATAGAGCTCTAATGGGTTCCAACATGATGAGACAGGCGGTACCATTATTAAAACCAGAGTCCCCATTGGTTGGCACCGGAATTGAGTCCGATGTTGCATTTGACTCTGGCGTAACAATTGTTGCTAAAAGAAGTGGGGTTGTAGATAAAATTGACGGAAAAAGAATAGTAGTTAAAGCTACTGATGTTACTGATTTATCTCAATCGGCNGTAGATATTTATAATTTATCTAAATTTCAAAGATCAAACCAGAATACTTGTATAAATCAAAAACCNTTAGTTAAAGTGGGAGATAAAATTAAAAAGGGAGATATAATTGCTGACGGTCCTGCCACAAAACTAGGTGAATTGGCTTTGGGGAAAAATGTGACTGTAGCGTTTATGCCATGGCAAGGTTATAATTTTGAAGATTCAATTTTAATTTCAGAAAGATGCGTAACAGATGACGTTTTTACATCTGTGCATATAGAAGAATATGAGTCAATGGCTCGTGATACAAAGCTTGGAGCAGAAGAAATAACTAGAGATATACCAAACGTTAGCGAGGAAAGTTTAAGAAATTTAGATGAGTCAGGAATTGTTTATGTTGGCGCTGAAGTTAAACCTGGTGACATTTTAGTAGGTAAGGTAACTCCAAAAAGCGAAACCTCATCTAGTCCTGAAGAAAAATTATTAAGATCAATTTTTGGGGAAAAGGCCACAGATGTAAGAGATTCTTCTTTAAAATTACCATCAGGTAGTACAGGTGTGGTTATTGATGTAAGGGTATTCAATAGACACGGGATTGAAAAAGATGAGAGATCTATAGCAATAGAAAGAGCTGAAATTGAGGCGGTTCAAGAGGATAAAAAAGTTGAAGAAGAAATACTAAATAGAAATATAAAATTGAGAGCAACAGATTTACTTAAAGGCCAAAGCATTAATAAACAATTTAAAGATTTAAAAATAGGAACGACTTTAAATCAAAATGATTTTGAAGATTTAAATTTAAGTGATTTATGGAAAATTTCTTTACAAAAACAAGAATTAAATGTTGATCTTGAAAAATTAAAAAATCAATTTGATAACGCTTATGAAGATATTAAATTTAGATTTGAAGATAAAGTAACAAAGATTCAGCAAGGAGATGATTTATTACCTACTGTTATGAAGGTAGTAAAAGTTTTTGTTGCTGTTAAGAGAAGGTTAATGCCAGGTGATAAAATGGCAGGAAGACATGGAAATAAAGGAGTTGTTAGTAAAATAGTTCCAGTTGAAGACATGCCTTACATGGAAAATGGAAAACCAGTCGATATAGTTTTAAACCCTCTTGGTGTTCCAAGCCGTATGAATGTTGGACAAATATTAGAAACACATCTAGGTTGGTCTTGTTCTGAATTAGGAGATCAAATAAAAAAACACTTAAAAAATTTTGAAAAAGAAATAGATACAATAAAAGAAAAATTAAAAGAAATTTATGGAGAGCTTTATTACAAAGAAGTAATTTCAAAATTATCTAATAAAGAAATTTCTGAATTAGTTAACAATATATCTAACGGTGTACCTATAGCTACACCAGTTTTTGATGGAGCAACCACTGAAGACATAACAAAAATGTTAGATTTAGCTAAACTTCCAAATTCAGGTCAAACAAACTTATGGAACGGTCAAACGGGTGAAAAATTTGATAGACCAGTTACCGTTGGAATAATTTATATGCTTAAGTTAAATCATCTAGTCGAAGATAAAATTCATGCTAGATCAACTGGACCTTACAGTTTAGTAACCCAGCAACCACTAGGAGGTAAAGCGCAACTTGGTGGACAGAGATTTGGAGAAATGGAAGTATGGGCCCTAGAAGCCTATGGCGCTTCCTACACATTACAAGAAATATTAACTGTAAAATCTGATGATGTTGCTGGAAGAACCAAGGTATATGAAACTATTGTAAAAGGTAATAATAATTTTGAGTCGGGTGTTCCTGAGTCATTCAATGTTCTTAATTAAGGAAATAAGAGCTCTTGGATTAAATATAGAGTTAAATTAATTATGGAAAAAAATGTAACAAAAATTTTTGAGAATCAGAATATAACCCAAGAAAATAATTTCAATAGCATTAAAATTACTTTAGCTAGTCCTGAAAAAATAAAATCTTGGTCTTATGGTGAAATAAAAAAACCTGAAACTATTAATTATCGAACTTTTAGACCTGAAAAAGATGGATTATTTTGTTCAAGAATATTTGGTCCCGTAAAAGACTACGAATGCTTATGCGGAAAATACAAAAGGATGAAATTTAGGGGAATAATTTGTGAGAAATGTGGAGTAGAAGTCACTAAATCTAATGTAAGACGTGAAAGAATGGGACATATAGATCTAGCTTGTCCAGTAGCTCATATTTGGTTCTTAAAATCTTTACCAAGTAGAATTTCTTTAGCTATAGACATGAAGTTAAAGGAAGTGGAAAAAGTTTTATATTTTGAAAGTTTTATTGTGGTTGAACCTGGGTTAACAACTTTAAAAAAAGGCCAACTTATATCTGAGGAGGCGTTAATTAAAGCACAAGATGAATTTGGAGAAGACGCATTTTCAGCAGGTATTGGGGCTGAAGCTGTAAGAGAAATTCTTGTCAATTTAGATCTAAAAAAAGAACAGTTAAAATTAAGAGAGTCTTTAAAAGAGATTAAATCTAAAGTTACTGAAGAAAGAACTATTAAAAGATTAAAACTTATAGAGTCATTTATAAATTCAGGCAACAAACCTGAGTGGATGATTTTAACTTCTGTGCCAGTAATACCACCAGAATTAAGACCTTTAGTCCCATTAGACGGTGGAAGATTCGCCACTTCTGATTTAAACGACTTATACAGAAGAGTGATAAATAGAAACAACAGATTAAAAAGACTTTTAGATCTTAAAGCACCAGATATTATTGTAAGAAATGAAAAAAGAATGCTTCAAGAATCNGTAGACGCATTATTTGATAACGGTAGAAGAGGAAGAGTAATTACTGGCACAGGAAAACGACCTTTAAAATCTTTAGCGGAAATGCTTAAAGGTAAACAAGGTAGATTTAGGCAAAATTTGCTGGGTAAGAGAGTAGATTATTCAGGNAGATCAGTAATTGTAGTTGGACCAGAGTTAAAATTACATCAATGTGGTTTGCCAAAAAAAATGGCCCTAGAATTATTTAAACCATTTTTGTATGCAAGATTAGATAAACTAGGTTTAGCCACAACTATTAAACAGGCAAAAAGATTAGTGGAAAAAGAAAAAAGTGAAGTTTGGGACTCTTTGGAACATATTATAAGAGAACATCCTGTAATCTTAAACAGAGCGCCAACATTACACAGATTAGGAGTTCAAGCTTTTGAAGCTAAGCTTATCGAGGGAAATGCTATAGAATTGCATCCATTAGTTTGTGCAGCATTCAATGCGGATTTTGATGGAGACCAGATGGCAGTGCACATACCATTAAGCTTAGAGGCTCAATTAGAAGCTAGAGTCTTAATGATGTCTACAAATAATATTTTAAGTCCGTCAAACGGAAAACCGATTATTGTTCCAAGTCAAGATATAGTTTTAGGCATATACTATCTATCTCAATCAGAAGAGTCTGAAAAAAAACCTAAAGGAATTTTTTCTAATGTAGATGAAATTGAACAAGCGTTAGAAAATAAATCTATAAGTTTACATTCAAAAATTATTTCAACCTTTAAAACTATTGACTCGAAAGGTAATTTTATTACAGAAAAATATACTAGCACTGCGGGTAGATTTTTATTAGCGAATATTCTTCCAAAAAATCCTAATATTAAATTTTCTTTAGTTAATAAACTTTTAACTAAAAAAAATGTATCAGAAGTAATCGATACAATTTTTAGATATTGTGGACAAAAAGAAACTGTAATTTTTTGTGATAAAATAAAAACTCTTGGTTTTAAACACGCTTTTAAAGCAGGTATTTCTTTTGGAAAAGATGATTTAATAATTCCAAAAACAAAAGAAGGTTTAATAAGTAGCACCAAAAAACAAATTGAGGAATACGAGAAACAATATTCAGATGGTCTAATTACTAGGGGAGAAAAGTACAACAAAGTAGTTGATATTTGGTCTAAATGCACTGACACAGTTGCCAATGAAATGATGAAAGAAATTTCATCTGCAGAAAAAGTGTATGATGATGATAGAATAGAAACTAATTCAGTTTATATGATGGCTGACTCAGGGGCTAGGGGATCACAGGCTCAGATGAAACAGTTAGCAGGTATGAGAGGGTTAATAGCAAAACCTTCAGGTGAAATCATCGAAACACCTATCATTGCAAACTTTAAAGAGGGCCTATCGGTATTAGAGTATTTTAATTCAACCCACGGTGCTAGAAAAGGTTTGGCTGATACAGCTTTAAAAACTGCCAATTCAGGCTACTTAACTAGAAGATTGTGTGATGTAGCTCAAGATGTTCAAATAACAAAAGCCGCATGTGATCCTAAAAAAAGATCATCTGTGTACATTTCGGAAATAATTGAAGGTGGAAATATTCTAGTAAGTCTTTCTGAAAGAGTTTTGGGAAGAGTTATAGCTGAAAATATTAAAAACCCTGTTACAGGTGAAGTTATTATAAAAAAAGACAAGTTAATAGATGAATTTGATTGTGAGAAAATTGATGCTGCTGGTGTCAAATCAGTTAATGTTTATTCAGTTATAACATGCGCTTCTACAAAAGGTGTTTGTCAAGTCTGCTATGGTAGAGATTTAGCAAGAGGTAAACTTGTTAGTATTGGCGAAGCGGTTGGTATGATAGCTGCGCAATCAATTGGTGAACCTGGAACTCAATTAACTATGAGAACATTCCATGTTGGAGGTACAGCACAAATCAAAGAAGAGTCTCAAATTATTTTACAAACTAAAGGGAAATTAAATATAATTAATAAAAACTTAATTGAAGATTCTAAAAAAAATATAATTGTAATGGGTAGAAACACTCAATTGAGTATCGAAGATGATAATGGAAGACAGCTTGCGATTTATAAAGTTAATTATGGATCAAAATTATTTTTTAAAGATGGAGATTTAGTAGAAAAAGGAAAAAAAGTAGCTGAGTGGGATCCGTATACTTTGCCCGTAATAGCTGAAACCAGTGGTATAGTTAATTATATGGACTTAATGGAAGGTAGTTCTTTAACCGAAACATTAGATGATGCAACAGGTTTATCTTCGAAATCTGTAACAGATTGGAAATCTGCATCTAAAAACTCTGAATTAAAACCTAGAATAACTTTAAGAAATGAAAAAGGTGAAATAATTAAAAAAGCTGATGGAAATGAAGCAAGATATTATCTGGTCCCTGATACAATTTTATCTGTAAAAGACGGACAAAAAATTTCTGCTGGTGATGTACTAGCTAGATTACCAAAAGAAACATCAAAAACAAAAGATATTACAGGTGGTCTTCCTAGAGTTGCGGAATTGTTTGAAGCGAGAAAACCTAAAGATAGCGCAATCATTGCTGAGAATGACGGTGTAATTGAATTTGGTAAAGAAGTTAGAGGCAAGCAAAAAATTTCAATAGTTTCTTTGAATGGAGAAACATCTAATTATTTAATACCTAAAGGGAAACATGTTAATTTTAATCAAGGTGAAAAAATTAAAAAAGGAGAATATTTACTTGATGGTGCACCTCTGCCACATGATATTTTAAGAGTCTTAGGTGTAGAAAAATTAACAGAATATTTTATCACCGAAGTGCAAGAGGTTTATAGATTACAAGGTGTTGTAATTAATGATAAACACATTGAAACAATTGTAAGACAAATGTTAAAAAGAGTTGAAATTAAAGATGCTGGTGACTCTGATCTTTTAACGGGAGAAGTTATAGATCTATTAGACATAAATGTTATTAACGATAAATTACGTGAAGAAAAGAAGAAACCTGCATATTTGAAAGAGTTTTACTTGGTATAACTAAAGCTTCACTTCAAACTAACTCATTTATTTCAGCTGCATCATTTCAAGAAACTACAAGAGTTTTAACAGATGCATCAATTAAAGGTAAAGTTGACTCTCTAGAGGGCTTAAAAGAGAACGTTATAGTTGGACGACTTGTTCCTGCTGGTACAGGTTTAACCAAAATTGAATGGGACAAGGAAGCTAGGGAGCAAGACAAGTCTAGATTAGAAGAACTTAAAAAACAGGAGCTAGAATCCGCTCCATTGGCTCCAGAACAATCTGTCTAAATTATATAAAAAACCCGCTTAAATATTGACATTTATAAATTCAATGTTAGTTTACGGCACATTTTGAATGTTAGAAGTAAGGTCTATTATAACCTTAAACACTAACAAAAAATTTTAAAAGGTTTTCCTTATTTTAACTTCAAAATTTTTTATATGCCGACTATTAATCAATTGATTAAAAAAAGTAGAATTAAGCCTATTGCTAGAAATAAAGTTCCAGCATTAGAAAAACAGCCTTTAAAGCGAGGTGTTTGTGTAAAAGTTTANACAACAACTCCAAAAAAACCTAACTCAGCATTAAGAAAAGTTGCAAGGGTGAGANTGTCNAATGGTTTTGAAGTNACAGCATATATTCCNGGAGAAGGTCATAACTTACAAGAACATTCTGTAGTCTTGTTGCGTGGAGGACGTGTCAAAGATTTACCAGGAGTTCGATATCACATTTTACGAGGAAACTTAGATACACAGGGCGTAGCAAATAGAAAAAAAAGAAGATCTCTATACGGAACGAAGAAACCAAAATAATTATGTCTAGAAAAAGAAAAGCCCCAGTAAGAAAAGTTTATCCTGATCCTAAATTTCATTCTGAAGTAGTTTCTAAATTTATAAACTCGATTATGTATGATGGTAAAAGAACTACAGCAGAAAAAATCCTTTATGATGCTTTAGAAAAAATTAAATCAAAGAATAATGAAGACCCTTTAAAAATTTTTAATACAGCTATTAGCAATGTTAAACCAAATTTAGAATGTAGATCCAGAAGAGTTGGCGGTGCAACTTACCAGGTGCCTGTAGAAGTTAAAACTAAAAGAGGCCAAGCATTAGCCTTGAGATGGATTATGGATGCTACAAGAAAAAGAAAAAATAAGACTATGGCAGAAAAATTATACGCAGAGATTTTAGATGCGTCACAAAATAAAGGTTCTGCAATAAAAAAAAGAGAGGATACTCATAAAATGGCAGAGTCCAATAAAGCTTTTGCACATTTTAGATGGTAATAATTTATGGCTAAGTACACTTTAGATAAATATAGAAATATTGGCATCATGGCCCACATTGATGCTGGTAAAACTACAACAACTGAAAGAGTATTATATTACACTGGAAAAAGTCATAAAATTGGCGAGGTGCATGATGGCGCTGCAACAATGGACTGGATGGAGCAGGAACAAGAAAGAGGTATTACTATTACATCCGCAGCAACAACTTGTTTTTGGAGAGATCATAGAATTAATATTATAGATACACCTGGACACGTTGATTTCACTATTGAAGTAGAAAGATCTTTAAAAGTTTTAGATGGAGCTGTATGTGTCTTTGATGGAGTTGCAGGTGTTGAACCTCAATCGGAAACTGTTTGGAGACAAGCAGATAAATATAAAGTTCCGAGAATATGTTTTGTAAATAAACTTGATCGTACTGGTGCAGATTTTTATCGTTGCGTAGACATGATTAAAGAAAGACTTGGTTGCAAGCCTTTAGTTTTACAATTACCTGTGGGTTCAGAAGCAGACCTAAAAGGTGTAATTGATTTAGTAAGAATGAAAGCTATTATTTGGCAAAATGAAGATTTAGGTGCTAAATTTGATATTGTAGATATTCCTGAAGAATTAAAAGAAAAGTCAAACTCTTACAGAAAAGAACTCGTTGAAGCCGCTGTTGAAGAAGATGAAAAATTAATGGAAGCTTATTTAGAAGGGAAAGAACCTTCAGAGAATGATCTAATTAAATGTATAAGAAAAGGTACTTTAGGTTTTAATTTTGTACCTATAACTACCGGTTCTGCATTTAAAAATAAAGGAGTGCAACCACTATTAGATGCAGTCATAGATTATCTTCCAAGTCCAAAAGATATTGGCAATATAGAAGCGACAAAAATTAATTCTGAAGATAAGATAGAGATGAAATTTGATGATAGCGAACCATTTTCAGCTTTAGCATTCAAAGTTGCAAATGATCCATTTGTTGGATCTTTAACATTTATAAGAATTTATTCAGGTAAAATAAATGCCGGTACTTCTGTATACAACTCTTCAAAAGAAAAAACAGAAAGAGTAGGAAGAATGTTATTAATGCATGCAAATAGTAGAGAAGATATAAAAGAAGCCACAACTGGCGATATAGTCGCTTTAGCAGGACTAAAACACACAATTACAGGACATACTTTATGTAATGAGAGTAAACCGATTTTATTAGAGCCAATGGAATTCCCGGATCCTGTTATAGAAATTGCAGTAGAACCAAAAACAAAAGCAGACCAGGAAAAAATGGGTGAAGCTTTAGCTAGATTAGCCAAAGAGGATCCGTCATTTAGAGTTACTTCCGATGAAGAGTCAGGACAGACAATAATAAAAGGAATGGGTGAATTACACTTAGACATTATTGTTGATAGAATGAAAAGAGAATTTAAAGTAGAAGCAAATGTCGGTGCCCCACAAGTTGCTTATAGAGAAACAATATTAGGTTCAACAGAAGTTACCTATATTCATAAAAAACAAAGCGGAGGATCTGGTCAATTTGCCAAAGTTACTTTGAGTGTTGAACCGCTTGAACCAGGGAAAGGTCGTGAGGTTGAAAACAAAATTAAAGGTGGATCAATACCAAAAGAATTTATTCCAGGTGTTGAAAAAGGGGTTTTAAGTGTAGCAGATAGTGGAATATTAGCAGGTTTTCCTGTTATCGACTATAAAGTAACAATTTTAGATGGGCTGCATCACGATGTTGACTCAAGTGTATTAGCTTTTGAAATTGCATCTAGAATGTGTTTTAGAGAAGCTTGTCAAAAAGCTACGTTAAAATTGCTAGAACCAATGATGAAAGTCGAAGTAGTAACACCTGAAGATTTTATGGGTGATGTAATTGGTGATTTGAATAGTAGACGAGGTCAGGTTGCTTCCACAGAACCAAGAGGTAACGCAACAGCAATTAAAGCAACAGTTCCTTTAGCAAATATGTTTGGGTATATAAATAATTTAAGGTCATCAACACAGGGCAGAGCTCAATACACAATGCAATTTAGTCACTATGACAAAGTCCCTCAAAATGTACAAGACGAAGTAACAAAGAAACTAGCTTAATTTATGGAAAATCAAAATATTAGAATACATTTAAAGGCTTACGATAACAAAATTCTTGATTTATCAACTGAGGAAATTGTTAATACAGCTAAAAGAACAGGAGCTCAAGTTAAAGGGCCAATTCCTTTACCAACAAGAATAGAAAGATATACAGTATTAAGATCTCCACATATTGATAAAAAAAGTAGAGAACAATTTGAGTCAAGAACACACAAAAGATTAATTGATATAATTGAACCGACACCTCAAACAGTAGAAGCGCTAATGAAATTAGACTTAGCTTCAGGTGTAGATATAGAAATAAAGATTTAAATTATGAGCATTGGATTAATTGGAACAAAGATTGGAATGACGAGAGAATTTATGGAAAGTGGTCAGTCAGTACCTGTAACAGTAATTAAAGTAGAAAAAGGAAGAGTCCTTGATGTTATATCAAAAGAAAAAAGAGGTTACAGCGCAGTAAAAGTTGGCTTTTTTAAAATTAAGAATTCTAAACTAACGAAGCAAATGAAAGGTTATTTTACAAAAAAGAATACTGAACCAAAAAAAATTCTTAAAGAATTTAGAGTAGAAAACGATAATCAATTTAAAGAAGGTAATGAATTAGGTTTAGAAATATTTAAAGATAAAAAATTTTTAGATGTTAAATCAAAAACTATAGGTAAAGGTTTTGCTGGTGTNATGAAAAGATGGAATTTTGGTGGCTTAAGAGCTTCACACGGTGTTTCAGTTTCTCACAGATCTCATGGTTCTACAGGACAAAGACAAGATCCTGGTAAAGTGTTTAAAGGAAAAAAAATGGCTGGTCACATGGGTGATAAATTAAGAACTATGTTAAATTTAGAGATTATAAAATCAGATTTAGAAAATAATTTACTATATCTAAAAGGTTCCATACCAGGTTCAAAAAATTCAACGGTTTTATTAAGAGAGTCTGTAAAAAATGTAACCAGAAAAACTATTAAAGAAAAGCACGAAGCAAAAATAAAAGCTGCAGAAGCTAAAAAGGGGAAAAAATAAATGAAGTTTCCTCTTTTAAACATTGACGGTACAAAAAAAGATTCGATTGAAATTTCTGATAAATTAGTAAAACTAAAAGTGAATCACAAATTGATAAAATTTGTAATAGACTGGCAGTTTAATCACTCAAAACCAAGAACAGCAAAAACAAAACAAAGAAACGAAGTTAGAGGATCTACAAAAAAAATAGTCGCTCAAAAAGGTAGCGGTGGTGCGAGACATGCTAGTAAAAAAGCTCCATTATTTGTTGGNGGAGGTGTGGCTCATGGACCAAAAGGNGCCGTATATAAGATAAAAAAAATTAATAAAAAAATTAGAAAACTTGCACTCGCTCAAACGTTTTCAAAAAAAAATTTAGATAAAAATTTGCATATCTTAGCTGATGTAAAAAAAGAAATAAAAAAAACAAAAGAATTTAATAAATTTTTAGAAAAAAATAAATTATTAAATGTTTTAATAATTTCAGATAATGANTCAATTAAAAATATAAATAAATCTGCTCGTAACATTAAAAACGTAAANCTAATTAAAGATGAAGGAACTAATATTTATGACATGTTTAAATATAAAAACGTAATAATAACATCATCTTCGGCNAAAAAAATTCAAGAAAGAATATTAAATGAAAAAAATTAATTACATAGACTCAATTCGAAATCCAATTATAACTGAAAAAGCTACTATTTTGTCAGAACAAAACAAAACTGTATTTAAAGTTCATGAAAATGCNAATAAAAAAACCATTAAGAAAAATATTGAAAAATTATTCAAGGTAAATGTAATTAAAATTAATATTATTAATCAAAAATCAAAACTTAAAATTAAACAAGGAAAAAAATCTATTAAAAGTGGTTATAAAAAAGCGATAATAACTCTTAAAAAAGGTCAAAGTATAGACCTAACAACAGGAATTTAACTTATGGCATTAAAAACTTTTAAACCGTATACAAAATCCACAAGAGGCACAGTTGTTATAGATAAAAGTTCTTTATGGAAAGGATCTCCACACAAACCTTTAACAAAGGGGCAAAATTTTACTGGTGGACGAAATAATAACGGACGTATAACTTCAAGACATATAGGAGGGGGTTCCAAACACAAATATAGAATAGTTGACTTTTATAGAAAAAAGAAAAATGTTCCGGCTACAGTGGAAAGAATTGAATATGATCCTAACAGGACTGCGTATATTGCATTAATTTCATACAAAGATGATGAAAAAGCTTACATTATTTGTCCTCAAGGATTAAAACAAGGAGACGTAATTGAGTCAGGTAAAAATATTGAAATTAAATTAGGTAACTCCTTAGAGTTAAGAGATATACCTCCGGGAACATCAATTCATAATGTAGAGTTATTACCTGGAAACGGAGCGAAGTTAGCTAGGTCAGCAGGCTCTTCTGTAACTTTATCTGGATATGATGGAGATTATGCTATTTTAAAACTTTCATCAGGTGAAACTAGAAAAGTAAATAGTTCTTGTATAGCAACAATTGGGACAGTCTCTAATCCAGATCAAAAAAACATTAAAATAGGTAAAGCTGGCAGAAATAGATGGAGAGGTAAAAGACCACAAACTCGAGGGGTAGCAATGAATCCAGTTGATCACCCTCATGGAGGCGGTGAAGGTAAAACATCTGGCGGCAGAAGTCCTGTTTCTCCTTGGGGTCAATCAGCAAAAGGTTTAAAAACTAGAAGACCAAAAAGAAGTGATAAATTAATTATAACTAGAAGAAAGAAGAGAAAATAATGGCTAGATCTGTTTGGAAAGGACCTTTTGTGCACCCAAGTTTATTAAAAAAAATTGATAAACTAAAAGACGCACCAAATAAAAAGCCAATCAAAACCTGGTCAAGGCACTCTACAATAATACCAGATTTTGTTGGTCATAGCTTTATGATTCATAACGGTAAATCCTTTATACCAATAACTATTTCTGAAGAAATGGTTGGTCATAAGTTGGGAGAATTTGCTCCAACAAGAACATTTAAAGGTCATACACCAGCAGATAAAAAAGCAGCTGCGCCTTCTGCAAAACCAGCGGGAGATAAAAAATAATGGAAAAAAATAACTCTATAGTTAAGGCTATAAATAAGAATGTAAGAACTAGTCCTAGAAAATTATCTTTAGTTCTAAACTTTATTAAAGGAAAAAAAGTAGATGTTGCTTTAAGAGACTTAGAGTTCTCAAGAAAAAGAATAGCTAAAGATGTAAGCAAAACAGTAAAATCAGCTATTTCAAACGCTGAAAATAATAATCAATTTGACATTGATAACCTGTTTATTAAAGAAGCATATGTTGGAAAATCATTAGTTATGAAAAGGTTTAGACCAAGGGCTAAAGGTAGAGCCAGTCCAATTAAAAAACCATTTAGTAGAATAACGGTAATTTTAGAGGAAAAAAAAGAAAAGAAGGATAATAAATAATGGGACAAAAAATAAACCCTATAGGTCTAAGACTTGGTATTAATAGAGGATGGGATTCTACTTGGTTTGCTAAAAAAAAAGACTTTGGTAGATATTTAATAGAAGACTTTAAAATTAGAAATTTTATAAAAAAAAATATTACTAATTCTGGTGTATCAGAAATCATTATTGAACGTTCTTCTAAAAAATGCACTGTATCAATACACACTTCAAGACCAGGTTTTGTAATTGGAAAAAAAGGTGCTGATATTGAGAAAATAAAAAAAAATATAATGAAAATTACAGACAGTGACGTAAATGTTAATATTAAAGAAATTAAAAAACCCGAACTTAATTCAAATTTAGTGGCTGAGAATATAGCTCAACAATTAGTTAAACGAATTGCTTATAGAAGAGCTATGAAAAGAGCTATGCAATCAGCAATGAGATTAAACGCTAAAGGGATAAAAGTGATGCTAAGTGGTAGATTAGCTGGAAATGAAATAGCAAGAACAGAGTGGTTGCGAGAAGGAAGCATACCATCACATACATTAAGAGCCGATATAGATTATGGTTTTGCTGAGGCTTTAACAACTTACGGAATTATCGGTGTAAAAGTTTGGATATATAAAGGTGAATTAATGGCTAAAGAAGTTGAAAAAGAAAAAAAAGAAAGGGTTAAGAATGCTACAGCCAGTCAGAACTAAATACAGGAAGGCCTTTAAAGGAAGAATCCATGGTAATGCAGCCAGGGCTGTAAAATTAAACTATGGTCAATTTGGTTTAAAAGCTAGTTCAACCAGAAAGAATTATTGGGAAACAAATTGAAGCTGCTAGAGTAGCATTAACTAGATACATGAAAAGAACAGGTAAAGTTTGGACAAGAATTTTTCCTAATATTCCTGTATCAAAAAAACCAACCGAAGTTAGAATGGGTAAAGGAAAAGGATCTCCTGAATATTATGCTTGTAGAGTTAAACCAGGAAGAATTATTTTTGAAATAGACGGAGTTAGCGAGGAAATTGCTAGAGAAGCTCTATATAAAGCTTCGGCTAAATTACCAATAAAAACAAAATTTGTGAAAAGATAATGGCAAAAAAAAAAGAAGACAAAAAATTAACTAAGGATCAAGCTGAGAAAAAAATTTTATCTCTAAAAAAAGATCTATTTAATATAAGATTTAAAAAAGTGAATAATCAAATTAATAATCCTGCTCAATATAACGAAATCAAAAAAACTATAGCTAGATTATATACAACAATAAAGAATACAAAATGACAAAAAAAGTTTTAAAAGGAACCGTGACTAGTGCGAAAAACAATAAAACAATAGTAGTTGAAGTTACAAGAAAATTTAAACATCCCTTTTATGGAAAAGTAATTAAAAGATCAAAAAAATATCATGCCCATGATGACAAAAACAAATATAAGGAAGGTGAAAAAGTTTCAATTATTGAATGTAAGCCTTTTTCAAAAAAGAAGACCTGGCAGGTAATAGAAAAATGATACAAATACAAACAGAATTAATGGTAGCAGATAACACAGGAGCAAAAAGAGTTGAGTGTATTAAAGTTTTAGGNGGATCAAAAAGAAGATANGCNTCTGTTGGNGATATAATTGTGATNAGTGTTAAAGACGCAATACCAAANGGTAAAGTCAAAAAGGGTTCTGTACATAAAGCTGTAGTTGTAAGAACTAGAAAAGAAATACATAGAGATGATGGATCTAAGGTTCAATTTGATAAAAATGCTGTTGTATTAACAGATGAAAAAGGTGAACCAATCGGCACTAGAATTTTTGGGCCAGTAACTAGAGAACTAAGATCTAGAGGTCATACTAAAATAATTTCTTTAGCACCAGAGGTATTATAAAATGTTATTAAAAAAAGGAGCACAAGTAAAAATTATTACCGGTAAAGATAAGGGTAAAACTGGTGAAATCTTAGAAATTAATCGTAAATTAAATAAAATTAAAATTAAAGCGATTAATATGGTTAAGAGACACACAAAACCTACAAAAGAAAAAAAGGGTGGTATTGTGTCTAAAGAGAGTTTTATTCACCAATCAAATGTTAAAAATATTGACAATAAAAAAAGTGAAAAGAAAGCAGAAACTAAAAAATAATGTCGAGATTAAAAACCACATATCAAAAAGAAATAATCTCTAAGCTTATGAGTAAATTATCTTTAAAGAATAAACACGATGTTCCAAAAATTAATAAAATCATTTTAAATATGGGCTTAGGTGAGGATGCATCTGATGGAAAAAAACTTAAATCATGTGTAGATGATATGGCATTAATAGCTGGACAAAAACCTATTATCACAAAATTTAAAAAATCAATCTCAAACTTTAAAACAAGAAAAGGATCAAATGCTGGGGTTAAAGTAACATTGAGATCACAAAAAATGTATGAATTTATCGACAGATTAATTAATGTTGCCTTACCGAGAATTAAAGATTTTAGAGGCTTATCTTCAAAAGGAATTGACAATTCATATAATTACTCTTTTGGTATAAAGGAACATATAGTTTTCCCAGAAGTTAATTTCGATAAAGTAGATAAAATTAGAGGACTAGATATAACTGTTGTTACATCAAGCAAAAACAAAAAAGGGACGTTTGAATTATTAAAAGAATTTAATTTCCCAATAAATGATAAAAAAAACTAAGGATAAAAATGGCTAAAACAAGTGCAGTTCAAAAGAATTTAAAAAGAATAAAATTAGTAAAAAAGTATGCTAAAAAAAGAGCAGAATTAAAAAAAATTATAAATAACAGAAAACTAGAATTATCTGAAAGATTTGCGGCACAATTAAAACTTAACAAGCTTCCAAAAAACTCAGCAAAAATTAGAGTTAGAAATAGATGTGAAGTTTCAGGAAGACCGCATGGAGTATATAGAAAATTAAGAATATCTAGAATTGCACTAAGAGACATGGCGTCTGCTGGTAAAATTCCTGGAATGACTAAATCAAGCTGGTAGGAGAAATATGACATTTACAGATCCAATAGGAGATATGTTTTCAAGAATAAGAAATGGTCAAATGCGATCATTAAATTCAGTTGAAATACCTTCATCTAAATTTAGAAAAAATATTTTAGAAATACTTAAAAACGAAGGTTATATTAAAGATTATTTTATTGAAAAAACTGAAAATAATAAAACAAGTTTAAAAATTTCATTAAAATATTATGAGGGAGACCCTGTAATTAAAGAAATCAAAAGAATTTCTAAACCGGGAAGAAGAGTTTATTCTAGAGCCACAAGTATTCCTAAAGTAATGAATGGTCTAGGATTAGCCATTTTATCAACACCAAAAGGTGTAATGAGTGACTCTGAAGCTAGAAAAAATAATATTGGTGGTGAAATAATTTGTAGGGTTTTTTAATGTCTAAAATTGGTAAAAAAAATATATTAATTCCAAAAGACTCTTCAATAAAAATTGAAGGTTCTAATCTAACAATTACCGGGCCAAAGGGTACAAAACTACTTACAATTAATGATAAAATTTTTTCCTCAAAACTAATTGAGAGTGAGTTTCAAATAAAACCGTTAAATAAAAAACTAGATAAAAAAACATCTATCATGTGGGGCACATATAGAAGTCTAGTTAACAACGCAGTAGTAGGCGTATCCTCTGGACACGAGAAAGTGTTAGAACTTAGTGGAGTTGGTTTTAGAGCTAATTTAAAGGGTGAATTATTAAATCTTCAAATTGGTTTTAGTCATGATGTAAATTTTAAAATTCCGAAAGAAATTAAAATAATAGTTGAAAAACAAACTGTAATAAAGATAAATGGTGTAGATAAAGAATTAGTTTCTAAAGTAGCAGCTGATATAAAAAGTTTAAAACCTGTTGAACCATATAAAGCTAAAGGCATTAAGGAAAGAGGGCAATTTGTTTTAAGAAAAGAAGGCAAGAAGAAATAATGAAAAAAATTAATAATAAAATTAAAAGAAAATTAAGAAACAGAAGAAAACTTAAAGATGTTTCTCAGAATAGATTTAGAGTAGCAGTTAATAAATCCTTAAACAATCTATCTGCTCAGATAATAGATGATAAACAAAAAAAAACTTTAGTTTCGGCTTCATCAATTGAAAAAGATATAAAAGCAAAAAAAATAAAAAAAATGGAAAAATCTATTTTAATAGGTGAGTTGTTAGCGAAAAGGGCAAAAGAAAAAAATATCAGCGATGTTTACTTTGATAGAGGTGAATACAAATACCACGGTAGAGTAAAAAATTTTGCTGAAACATTAAGAAAGAATGGATTAAAATTTTAATATGGCTGAATACAAAAAAATTGACACTGATATAAAAGAAAAGTTAGTAGCAATTAATAGAATAACTAAAGTTGTTAAAGGTGGTAGAAGGTTTGGTTTTGCAGCGTTAGTAGTAGTTGGCAACCAGAAAGGATCTATTGGAATAGGTCAGGGTAAATCTAAACAGGTACCAGATGCTATTAAAAAGGCGACTGAAGTAGCAAAAAGAAATTTGATTAAAATTCCTTTAAAAGAAGGACGAACTCTTCATCATGATGTAAAAGGCAAGAATGGATCAGGTAAAGTTTTTTTAAGAGCAGCTCCAGCAGGGACAGGAATAATTGCAGGCGGGGCTATACGTTCAGTTTGTGAAGTCTTAGGCATTCAAGATGTTGTAGCAAAATCATTAGGTTCAGCAAATCCTCACAATGTATTAAAGGCTTGTATTAATGGTTTAAAATCTCAAATTTCTCCTAAACTTTTATCAGCTATACGAGGAAAAAAAATATCAGATATAGTTTTAAAAAGAGAGGCAAAATAATGGAACTTAATAGCTTGGTTAAAAATAACAAAAAAAAAATTAGAGTTGGTAGAGGCATAGGTTCCGGTAAAGGAAAAACTTCCTCAAGAGGACACAAAGGTCAAAAATCAAGATCAGGTGTAGCAATAAAAAGTTTTGAAGGTGGTCAAATGCCTTTATATAGAAGATTACCAAAAAGAGGTTTTAAATCATTTAAAAAAAATAATACCGCAATTTTAAATCTTTCTAAAATACAAAATATTCTAGACAAATATAAAAATGATATAAAGAAAGTAATAGACTTAAATATCTTGAAAGAAAAAAAATTAATAAGCAAAAATTATCTAAAATTAAAAATTTTAGGTAGTGGTGAAATAAAAAAAGACATTGAAATTACTGCACATTTTGCATCCAAACAAGCTTTAACCAAAATAGAAAAAGCTGGCGGAAAATTAAGCATAATTAAAAAATAAAATTTTATGTCAAGTGAAACACTCAATACAGCAGGTGCTTTTAGTCAAGCAAAAGACCTTAAAAATAGAATATTATTCACAATACTAATTCTTATAATTTATCGCTTAGGAACTTACGTACCTTTAGCTGGAATAGACCCATTAGCTTTAAAAGAAATTATGGCTTCAAGTCAAAAAGGGTTACTTGGAATGTTTAATATGTTTTCTGGTGGTGCTGTAACAAGAATGGCAATTTTTGCTTTGGGTATTATGCCATATATTTCCTCATCAATTATTGTTCAATTACTTACGGGCGTTTCTGATTATTTTAAAAATCTTAAAGAACAAGGAGAGATTGGTAGAAAAAAAATAACTCAAATTACTCGTTATGGAACAGTATTAATCGCATGCCTACAAGGTTATGGAGTTTCGGTTGGTTTGGAAAATGCAGGAAATTTAGTTATTGAGCCAGGCTTGTCATTTAGAGTCATAACAACAATTTCCCTTGTTGCCGGCACAACTTTTTTAATGTGGCTCGGAGAACAAATAACACTTAGAGGTGTTGGTAATGGAATTTCACTAATTATTTTTTCAGGAATTGTAGCTGAAATACCTAGAGCTTTAGCATCCACTTTTGAACTTGGTAGAACGGGGGCTTTATCAGCAGTAATGATTGTAGGTATATTTGTTTTAGTAATTCTTACTGTTTTATTCATTGTTTTTTTTGAGAGAGCTATGAGAAAAATTTTAATTAACTATCCTAAAAGACAAGTAGGAAACAAAATGTATGGAGGCGAGTCTTCACATCTTCCTCTTAAAATTAACACAGCCGGTGTGATACCTGCAATTTTCGCATCTGCTTTGCTGCTTTTACCAGTAACAATTTCAAATTTTGGTTTTGCAGATTCAGATACATTTTTAAAAATTTCTTCAATGTTTACTCAAGGACAGCCTCTATATATGTTGCTTTACGCCTCTGGAATAATTTTTTTCTCTTTTTTTTATACTTCAATAGTTTTTAATCCAAAGGAAACAGCTGAAAACCTTAGAAAATACGGAGGTTATATACCAGGTATAAGACCAGGAGAGAGAACAGCTGAATATATCGATGCTATTTTAATTAGATTAACTACTGTTGGTTCTTTATATCTAACTTTTGTGTGTCTAATGCCTGAATTTTTAATAGCAAAATATCCAATACCTTTTTATTTAGGAGGTACATCAATACTTATAGTCGTAGTTGTTGCTATGGATACTGTTACCCAAGTTCAAACAAGATTGATGAGTTCTCAATATGAGTCATTAATTAAAAAAACTAAATTTGGAAAATAACAAATAAGATAAATGAATATAGTTATCTTTGGACCGCCTGGTGCAGGTAAAGGAACTCAATCAGATTTTATTGTAAAGAAATATAATCTTTATCAACTATCTACAGGTGAACTTTTAAGACAAGAGATTAAAAATAAAACTGAATTAGGTTTAAATATTTCAAGTATAATGAATTCTGGTCAACTTGTTTCAGATAATATTGTTAGTAATTTAATCGAAAAATACATTTCTAATGATACATTTAAGAACAGGCTTATTTTTGATGGATATCCACGAAATAAGATACAAGCGCTTAATTTAAAAACCATTTTAAATAAATACAATCAAAAAATTAATCTAGTTTTAAAACTTTCTGTTTCACTAGAAGTTATTAAAAGGAGAATTACTGGTAGATCTGTCTGCTCAATATGTGGAAAAATCTATAATGAATTTTTTAATCCAGCTCCTACTAACTCAGATTGTTGTGCTTCAAAATTTTTACAAAAAAGATCTGATGATATTTTAGAGATAGCCGTATCTAGATATAATACTTATGAAAAAAATATTGAACCAGTTATAGATTTTTATAAAGAACATAATTTACTTGAAGTAGTCAATGGAGAGGCTCAGATAGACGTAATTAGTGATGAAATTAGTGGTTTATTAGATAGGATCTAGGGTTGACTTTAAATGATTAGACAATATAAATACGCTGGAAATTGAATATCATTAATTTATGGCACGTATAGCAGGAATAAACATTCCACAAAATAAAGTTGTTAGTATAGCACTGACTTATATTCATGGCATAGGTTTGCATTCGTCAAAAAAAATTTGTGAAAAATTAAGTATTCCTTCCTCAAAAAGAGTTAACGAGCTATCAGAAGAACAAGTTTTAAAGATAAGAGAATTTATAGACGCTAACCATAAAGTAGAGGGTGATTTAAGAAGAGAAATTTCAGTAAATATAAAAAGATTAGTAGATCTTGCTTGTTATAGAGGCTCAAGACATAAAAAAAAACTTCCTGTTAGAGGACAAAGAACTCAGTGTAATGCTAGAACTAGAAAAGGTAAAGCTATTGCTATTGCTGGTAAAAAATTAACTCCTTTAAAAAAATAACTTTTAAATGAATAAAAAAAATACAAAAACAGATATTAAAGAAGATAAAAAAATAGACACAAAAAAAACTAGTACTTTTAAAAAAAAAAATAAAATTAAAAAAAATATTACTTCTGGTGTTGCCTACGTTTATTCTACTTTCAATAATACAATAATTTCAATTGCCGATGAAGATGGAAATGTAATCTCATGGTCTTCTGCTGGTGCAAAAGGTTTTAAAGGATCAAGAAAATCAACACCCTATGCTGCGCAAGTAGCTGCAGATGATGCTGGAGCAAAAGCTTTCGACCAAGGTTTGAGAACTTTAACAGTTCAAGTAAAAGGACCTGGTTCAGGAAGAGAAACAGCTTTAAGATCGTTACAGTCAAGAGGATTTAAGATTTTATCAATTAAAGACACTACACCTATGCCACATAATGGAGCTAGGCCGCCCAAAAGAAGGAGAGTATAATGCAAACTACAACAAATGTTATAGATAAAAATTGGAAAGCGCTTATTAAACCAAATAAGTTAAATATCACCAGCAACGAAGACAAAACTATTGCAAAAGTTATTGCTGAACCTTTGGAAAAGGGTTTTGGTCAGACAATAGGAAACTCACTAAGAAGAATTTTACTGTCGTCTATTCAAGGAGCAGCAGTTACCGCTATTCAAATTGATGGAGTGCTACATGAATTTTCATCTATTAAAGGAGTGAGTGAAGATGTAACAGATATTGTTCTAAACGTAAAAAATTTAGCAATTAAATCATCCACATCAAGTTCTAAAAAGATTATTTTAGATATAAAAGGGCCTAGAGAAGTAAAAGCCAAAGATATTACTTTAGTTCCTGAAATAGAAATTCTTAATCCTGAACAAATAATTTGTAATCTTGATGAGAAAACACATTTTCACATGGAATTAATGGTGAGTACCGGTAAAGGCTATATACCCTCACCAAAAAATAAAACTGAGGATAGCCCTTTAGGTTTAATTTCAATAGATTCTTTGTTTAGCCCTGTAAAAAAAGTTTCCTTTTCAGTTGAAAATACAAGAGCAGGAAGCGCGTTAGATTATGATAAATTAGTCATGACAGTTGAAACAAACGGAACTGTTGACGCAGAAGATGCTATAGCTTATTCAGCAAGAATTTTTCAAGATCAATTATCAATGTTTGTAAATTTTGATGATCCACAAGAAGTTATTAAAGAAGTAAAATCTTCAGAACCAGAATTTAATAGGAATTTATTAAAAAGAGTTGAAGAGCTTGAATTGTCTGTTAGATCAATGAATTGTTTAAAAAATGACAATATTATTTATATAGGAGATTTAGTTCAAAAAACCGAACCTGAAATGTTAAGGACACCGAATTTTGGTAGAAAATCTCTAAATGAAATTAAAGAAGTCCTAAATACCATGTCTTTATATTTAGGAATGGAAATTCCTAACTGGCCACCAGACAATATTGCTGAGCTTTCTAAAAAATTAGAGGAAAATAACTACTAATGAGGCACGGTATTGGATATAGAAAACTAAATAAGACTAGCGAACATAGAAAAGCTTTATTTAAGAATATGTTAAATTCTCTAATTAAGTACGAACAAATTATAACTACTTTACCTAAAGCTAAAGAACTAAAACCTCAAATTGATAAAGTTATAACTATTGGAAAAAAAAATATTTTAAGTAATAAGAAAAGATTATTCTCAAAATTACAAGATAAGAAATCAGTAAACAAAGTTTTTGAGGAATTATCAAAAAGATATAGTTCTAGAAAAGGGGGGTACTCAAGAGTTTTAAAAGCAGGTTTTAGAACAGGTGATGACGCACCAATGGCAGTCATTGAATTAATAGATCGAAATCCTGAAGCTAAAAAAATTGATAAGCCAAAAAAAACAGAGACAAAAGAAAAACCAAAAGAAGATCAAATAGAATCGAAGTTAGCTAAAAAATAATTTAAGTCTCTATGCCCAAATCTTTTATTGTGGATGATGATTATCATGACACACGACTTGATAAATGGTTTAAACAAAAAGTTATTAATATACCTCATTCATTAATAGAAAAAATTATTAGACAAAATAAAATTAAAGTAAATAAAAAAAAAGTTAAATCATCATACCGAGTACAAATTAAAGATTTAATTGAGATTTATGACATTTCTAAATTTAAACCTGAAAATAAAAAAATAAAAATTAAATATAAACCAAAAAAACAAGAATTAAGGAATATGATGATTATGTAATAGAAGATAATGAAAATTTCATGGTAATAAACAAACCAGCAGGTTTACCAGTGCAAGCAGGCACGAAATCTTTTAAAAATTTAATAGATATTATTAAAAATACAAAATATTTTGAAAATTTAGCTCCTTATATTGTCCACCGAATTGATAAAGATACTTCGGGTATTTTAATAGTAGCCAAAAATAGAAAATTTGCTCAACTATTTACTTCTCTTTTTAGAATAAGAAAAATTCATAAAAAATATTTAGCTATTGTTTATGGAAAAGTTGACAGAAATATAAAAACAATGAGAGATGATTTAATTTATTTTGAAAATAATAAAAAAATTTCTCAAAAAGCGATTTCAAACCTTAAGATTATAAAATCAAATGAAGGGTATTCTTATATTGAAATGAATCCTATTACAGGCAGAAAACATCAATTAAGAAAACAACTCTTAAATATAGGCAATCCAATTGTTGGTGATGATAAATACTTTTTAAATGATAGAAAAAAAATTAAAATTAAAAATCTTATGCTACATGCTTATAAAATAAAATTTATGATAAACAATGTTCAATATAATTTTAAAGCAAAATATAACTCTAATTTTGAAGATTTTTTAAAAAAAAACTTCTAAATATTGTTTATATTTTTAACAAATATACTTGCTAATTTCTTTTCATAATTATTTGGTTTAATTTTCTTTTCCTCAGCAACAGAGGTCATCTCTTTATTGTTTAATCCACATGGAATAATTTTTAAATATTGATTTAAATTATTTGCTATATTTATCGAACATCCATGATAAGCAACCCATCTAGAAATTCTTAGTCCAATGGCAGCAATTTTTTTGTTTTTAACCCAAATGCCTATATTTTTTTTATCTTTTTTTGCTTTTATTTTATAAATTCTTAAAAATTCAATAATGCTTTTTTCAATACAATTTATAAATTTTCTTATATCTTTTTTTCTTTTGTTTAAATTAATAACAAAATAAATAATTTTCTGATTGGGATTATGTAAAGTAATTTTTCCACCTCGATTTGTTTTAATTACTTCTATTTTTTTGTCTAAAATTTCATCTTTATTAAAGCTAACTCCAGCTGTATATGTTCTTGGATGTTCTAGAATCCATATAATTTCTTTATTTCTATCAATTTTTACTTCTTCTACTCTCTTATTTAGAAAAAGCATTGCTTTTTTGTAGGAAACAAGTTTTTTACTTATTTTTATTTCTATACTCATTTAAATTGAATTTTACCATTTAATAGACTAATAGTCTCAAAAAAACTTTAAGAGGTATTTATGGCTTTACTAAAATCTACAGGTAGCAAAAAAGTAAATTTGGATTTTAATAAAGAATTTATTAATACCTTTAGCGATAATATAGAA
>JGI20155J14468_10000635_pt1 | contig 28438 bp, 23 predicted proteins | sample COG_05_FD_14468 | JGI IMG/M metagenome (IMG submission 14468) | reverse complement strand
ACAACTTTTCCCAGATGATAAACTGAGGAGATATATGTGGGACCACTTGGCATCCGTACTTATTGGTACTACCGAAAATCAAACCTTTAATATTTACACAGGCTCTGGTAGAAATGGAAAATCAATGATGGTTGAACTTATGTCTAGAGGGTTGGGTGATTATAAAGGTACTGTCCCAATTACTCTTATTACGCAAAAAAGAAATAGTATTGGTAGCACTTCATCAGAGATTGTCCAGTTGAAAGGAACAAGATATGCTGTTATGCAAGAACCTAGCAAAGGAGACCGGATTAATGAAGGTATTATGAAAGAGATTACTGGTGGAGANCCTATTCAGGGNCGAGCNTTATTTAAAGATACTGTTACATTTATCCCCCAATTTAAACTAGTAGTATGTACAAATACCCTATTTGATATTAAAAGCAATGACGATGGAACCTGGCGTAGAATCAGAGTTTGTGATTTCAAGTCAAAGTTTCTGGAAAATCCATATAAAGATGATTTGAACTTTCCAAAAGAAGAGTTTCCATATCAATATACACTGAACAAAAAACTAAATGAAAACTTTAATAAGTGGGCACCAATCCTTATGTCTATGCTGGTAGAGAAAGCATATAAAACAATGGGAAATGTTACAGATTGTGATGCCGTTCTTGCTAGTAGTAAAGAATATCGCGAAGGCCAGGATTATCTCGCAGAGTTTGTAAAAGAAAAGATCAAACGCAAGAATGGTGGTGTTGTCAAGAAAACAGAACTTATTCAAACATTCAAAGAGTGGTACACTTCAAATTATGGTAGAGGCATTCCAAAGGGCAGAGAAGTGAATGATTTTATGAATAAAAGATTTGGTAGATATAGATCTGGTTGGCACAACATCGTAGTTATTTATGATAATGACGATAGTAATGAGATTGACGATTTGTAAAAATAAAATTACAAAATATAAATATATTCTAAAATAATTCGAATATATTTATTTTTATTAACTATAGACATTTTTTGTTGTTTTGTTAAAATACCATAGAAAGTTATTAGTTAAATACTTAAACAAAAGCACAATGTAATGCAAAGAAAATGGCCATGCTATAAAAAAAAGAATTGAAGACCACCCTTTTATTGTTTTATAACCAGCACTGTTTAGAAATGGCCCCCATATAACATAAATTAATACTACGAATACGTATAAAAAATGCAATATTTTTTTAACGGTATTTAACCAAGTTGTTTCTTTTTCCTCATATATAACTTTTCTATCATTTGTATTAACATCTGCAGTATCGCTATCAACTGCATCTTTTAATTCGTCGCTTTCATTTAATCTTATTCTAAATAATGCATTTATTTTATCACCAGCGGCTTTCTCTGCTTCATAGTCTTTTATTAAAACATTTAATTCATTCATTAGCTCATTATGCTTTTTTAAAGACTCGTCTTTCTTTTTATTAGCAACAACCTTGTATTTTTCAACAAGATGTTCCTTATAGCCAACATCCCCTTCTGTAAAAAGATAATAGTTTTTTTCGGCATCTTCTACATTTCCAGGAGCATCTTGTCTTATTTTCTTAGCATTATCCCATTTTCTTTTTAATTGGTCTGCTTTTTTCCTTTTCTGACATTCAGTTCCACATTGCATCATCGACTGTAAATTAGCTAACATCCCATTGACTTTATTACTTGGCAGATTCATTGATTTAAAAATACCACTTAATTGATCATTATATTTTGCGGCATTTGGATTGTTCTTTAATTCTTTCATCTTTTTTTCTAATAATTTGCTGAAATCATTGTTTGAGGGAGACATTATACTTATAATACACCCAGATTAAAATCGAACATAATTATCTTTTGAATTATTAAAAGGAATTACAGTTGTTTGTTTTTCAGTCCAAGGTGAAATCGGAGTTCTATCTTCCATATATTCAATATTGTTTGAAAACCCCTCCTTACTTGCATGACGGTCATGTACAACAACACATTTCTCTGTCTTTTTATCAAATGTCATATCGCTTGAGCAGCAACTTTCTCCAACACATCCAATGCCGATATCCTTAGCAAAAGAATGTGCGTCATCTTTTAAGCTAGTAGCCGCTCCTAAAAGCTGTGCTTCATCATATTTTATTACAGTAGGCTTTACTGCCGCGGGATTCCAAGACCATTCATATTCATCAAAGTTCATGTTACTTCTTGAATTAATATCAAATATTTTTCTTACAACAAAAAATCCTCCCACAACGCAAGTTATCGCAATCAATCCGCTCGCGATATTTGAAGGAACAAACCCTTTTTTAGATAAAACAATTAATATAAATAATATCCCGGATGTCAAAATAACCAGTTTCATTACATCTGTTTGTGCCCTATATTGTTTGCTATAATATGTATTTATCTCAACCATTCTCATTTTACTATTTTCATTATTTTTTAAAGCATTTAAACTTTTCTTTGTGGCGTTTAATTCATTTTCTACTACATTTGTTACAATCATTTGATCAACTAAATCATTCCTAGACTGCATTACTCTCCCTTGGACACCCTTGTACATAGAATCTAGTTCCTCAAACATAGATACTCTCATTTGAGATAGTTCATTTATCTTTTTCACTAATTGAACATGATTGTCTCCGCCATTTGCTGAGGAAGCTTCCAATTGCGAATAAAGACTTTTTTCCATTTCTTGAAGATTTTGAATATTTCTCAATGTTGTTTCTTGTCTTTGATTACTTTCTTTTATTACTTCTTGTGATAATTGCGGACTAGAGCTCATTATATATACTTTATTAGAAATTAAAAGTATATATAAATATTTTTATTTTTACCTAGATGCCTTAATGCTTACCAAAACAATTATCGCCGCAAGAGTGGTCCATAGCATATTTTGCGTATTTGAACTTAACATATTCAACTCAGAGTCTTCATTCATAGCTACCACATTTTTGTAACTTTCTGTTGTGCTATCAATTTTCTTCAATGCAATTTCATAACTTTTCATGTCTTTTTCTAATTTTTTTACTTGTTTTATCATTGTATCATCAATTGCACCTTCTTCGCCTGACAATGATTTTAATTCTTTAGTAATATCATTTATTACTTTTAATAAAGCTTTCTCTTTTTCCTCAATAATTTTTTTATTACCAGAAATTGCTAATCCTAATCCACATTTTGTTGTCTTTGACATGTTTTCACCCATCGGAAGACGATTCATAATATTCCCATAACCTTTTCTCACATTGCTACTACATGATGTATTTATTCCTACATCATATTTTCGAATAGCCAGTTGCTTAGTTGTATTTAAAACTCTGGCACTATTAGGAAAAATGTTTTTATTTTTAATAAAACATAATTCTTTTGATTTATCATAGACAACACCGTGACAGTTTTCTAAACTGGTACATTCATTTTTACATTTATCATAGCTAATATTCTTAATAGTTTTAATATTATTCCCAACACTATCATATGTTCCTATATCAAAAAAATCATTTCCTAACTTTTTAAAATTACTGGGGATCTGCCTTTTCCTCATATTGCCATCTACATATAATATTTTGTTTGCCATTTGGTTATTGATATATCCGTCACTCATTTCATAAACACCATAACTATTCACATTTCCGACATAACCATCTTCTCCATATGTATTCTTAGTTGCCATTTTTCCATTTTTCTCACAGTCAATTATCATATACTGTATTTGTAATTCTAGGTTAGTCTTTCCATTTTTATCTTTTACTTTTTCCAATTTTAATATACAATTTCCGCTAGGAGAACCTATAAACTCTCCTACTTTTAAAAACTCATTACTAGTAATAAAGTTTCTTTTATATTTACTATTTTTTGCTGAATGTTTCTCAAGAATAAGGCCAGTTCGATTTGTTTTACTTTCCCATAAAACTTCATCATTATTATCTTTCAAAGCAAGATTGCCGTCATCATCTAAAATTAATTTTGATCCAGTGCATTGGTTATATTCGTCGGTACAGTTGTATTCATACGTTCTACCTGTTGCATCGGCAGGATAATTTACACTTCTACTTTCTCCATTGGGAAAACATTTATAACTACTTGAGAATGCTTTATCACAATTCTTCGCGGGGTCTGGTCCGCCTCCAACAGTATATAATTTTTTTAGCTGATTATTTTTTATAGATTTCTCTATTTCTTCTCTTACATTATTTGTTTTTACTCTATAAATAACTGGCTTAGGTTTTTGTCTTTTCCTAGAATGACTACTTGATGATTGTGATCCACCCATTTAACTATAATAACCATATATTATTTCCAAATACATTAAACAACTACCTCAATAATGACAGTGGATCCGTTTTTCCGTTGCAATTTGCTCCATATGATCCGCTCTCTATTATTATTTTAGCACCATATTTCGGATCGCAATTCTTTATCCCATTAACGTCCCATGTTTTAAATCCTGATCCTCCAACGAAATCATTGCTGCTTCCACTAGACAATCTCCCTAAAGCCAATTGGCCATTATTCAACATTCCAACCGCATCTCTACCATCTTTATTATAGTTACCTTCTATTACAGAATAAGAACCAATAGATTTAGTTGCAACTTCCCCACCCATTTCACTTAATTCTTTACCATATTCGCTAATATAGCATTCTGATACACCATTACTATTCTTGCTAATCATAAAATATTTTCTCCCAAGATCAGCAGCTGCAACTTTGCATTTTACAATTGCTTGATTCGGGTCTTTATCTGAAACTCCTGATAATGGTTTCATATTATGTTTAAAACTTTTCATACATCCTTTCCAGCTCTTCATATTTGTTTCCGGATTTGTTGCTCCCATAACCTGGATATTTGTGCCAGTGATACCACAAGATTGTTTTTTCATGGGTGTTCCAACAAAAAGATTAGGTTTTGTTCCTAACATTTTTCCTGGACTATTATAATTTTTTGACGAGCTAGATATAGTGGTAATTTCTGAAGGACAACCATATTTACCCTGAATATCTTTTAAAATACTGTCATTTGGAATATATTTATACATTCCTTTATCTGTAACATAACCAACTGCACCACTCCCCGAAAGCTTTACTAATTTACCAGAATAACTCTGAGATTTATTAGAAGTATTTAAAAATGTTGTTGTTTCTTCCATCAATGATACATTAGATCTTCCATACTCTCTTAATGCTTCATTAAATCTTTTTTGATATTTATCAAACCGCTTCTGTTGTTTTTTATTTTTTTCACCAACTTGCTGTTTTATCGTATTTTCAAAACCTTCTTTATTTTGTTCCCTGAAAAAGAAACTGGAAACTGGCTTTATAAAACTATCATATGCTGATTGTTTATTTTTAACTGACATAGTTCTTGCAGTTTTATTTTGATTACACATCAATAAATTATTACCTTGATTTAATCCATGAAACATGTTTGACATTTTTCTATCTATTATTAGAAACGATAAAAAAATGTATTTATAAAAAGTATTTATAAAAAGTATTTTTTAACTAAAAAATATATTCCTATAGTTAATATCGCCATTGCAATTATATTTTCTATAATATTTGTTTCTTCAGTCATCATGGAATATGCTGTTATTGCCCCAACGATTACAGTTGCAATACTAATAAAGTAAAACTGGAATCTATTTGCACGACTATCAGAATCTGTTGTTTCCATATCACCCTGAATAGTATTATTTTTTTGTTTCAGTTTATCTAACTTCTCAGACATTGTATTTAATTTGTCAGCCAAGTTCATAATTTCAATGTCTTTTTCTTTTGATTTTTTTTGATAATTTTCACCTTTTGGAACGATTTTATTTATCATATTTTGTGCTTCTTTCATTTTATCATCTAACTTCCCACTAATTGTATTGAGTTCTTCCATATTTTTTTTGGCAGCATCATATTTAGAATGTATAATATTATTATTATTCGTACCTTGTACTTGCTTATATGTTTTGATTAACATATTTATTTCTAATTCGAGAGTTTTTAACTTAATAATAGAAGGGCTATTTTTTTCAGAGCTCATAATATATTACCATTGGATAATTGTTTCTATAACACAGATATTATTGTTTTAAAAACTTTGGTTCATCGTCCGCTATCATTATTGCTTCAAACTCTTTAAAAAAATCTACTTTCTTATTTTGCAACATTTCATCAATTGCATTAATTGACCAAGGTCTTAATTTATTATCTCGCATAATTTTTGAAAGAAGATAAACAATAAGTCTATTATCTAGTTCATCATTATTTAAATCTTTATATTTGTCCTTAAACTTTCTATATAAATGCATATACGTGATACTGCATTTTATATCTAACCAACTACTCATATGTTTTTTAAAAAATGTAACAAATTGTTCATTTTCCATTAAAGCAGAAAGATCTTTTAAAAAATCATTTGCTTGTATTTTTTTTTCTCCTTCAACAATTCCTTTATGATATTCTACGATGGTATTCATTTATTTATATTTATTTAAAATAAATGAATGTTTATATGTATTTTTCAGAAATATAATTTGCCAAGAAATATACCATTAATATTCCCATAATTATTGCTAGTATCTCCATAGATCTACTAGAACCAATAAAAAATGCTTTTATTGAAAGCACTGTTATAACAACTGCCATTATAAAAAATACTAATAATTGTAAAAAATTAGATCTTGCATATAATCTTGCATTTTCATTTTGACCAATAACCGTATTGTGCCTATCAGTATAATTATTTATATTTTCATTATCACTTTTCAACATTGATAGATGTTTTTCTAATTTTTTCTTTTCTATATTAATTGTTTTTTCATTATTAATGTCTTTAATAATCACATTTTTAAGATTTTTTGCGATTTTCTCTCCTAATACAACTAATCTTTTGTTTAATTTCATTATTTTTTTTAATATAGAATCATCTATGTCTAACTCATTACAAAAACTTGCATTTGTCATATTTCCCTTTATTTTTATTGATGAAAACTCATCTGGTGAAATTGAAACAGGAGAGATATTACAGGATTTTCCTTTATTTTTCCAAGTTTCGTCATTAAACATGTATTTATTACCTTTTAAATCAACCCATGCTTTTTTATTATTTGTTTCATCTTTAATGTTTTTTCCCGCCATATCACATGGCTGTCCCGGATTCATTATTGCTCCCTTTGGTATTTTATTTAATAAAGAACTTTTTATTTTAACAGGATCACTCGGACAAGAACTATTCTTTTTGTCCCATGCTTCTAAGCTATATTTTTGTGAATATCCATTATTATTTATATAATAATAATCGCCTTGTTCGGTAGTGACAGTTTTGCCGAAGTATTTTTGGATATCTTTATTAGCGCGTTTTTTGTTTAAAATGCTTTCCATTAAAAGTTTATATGTTGAATTGTATTCCACTAAAGTTTTATTAAACTCATTTTCTAACTTAGATCCACTAGATTGAGGTGTTTTTGAATTATTTTTTTGCGCAGATGATGCCCCATGCATAGATTCAACAATAGTTTGAACGCCTTGCATTCCAGTGCTTTGAAAAGCATTAAGCTTTGGAGCAATCTCTCTATTATACATTTTGTTAAAGTCCATATATTCTTGTCCTTGATTCAGCGATGGATTTTTTTCATATGATTTGCCTTTATTTGGTATAATTCCTAGATCGTTTAAAAAGCTTAGTAATTTCATTTTCTATACAATAATGCTAGAAAATGTAATCTAATAATTTGTTTTTGAATGAGCATAAATTGAATATGATACTCCTAGAATTGATAAAAAATATAACCAATTCTCAGATAATCTCATATTATATATTTCTTTTGAATCATTAAACATTCCAACTGCTCCTAACTTTTTGTTTTCTAAACTGTTTAATATTTTCATTATTTTTGCATTATCTTTTTCCAATACGTTAATTTTTTTTAACTTGCCTGAGACACCATCGGCTGTTTTATCAATGTCTTGCTGCAAACTATCTCTAAATAAAAATAAATCTGCTCTTAACTCGTTAAATGTTTCTTCATCTTTGTTATATTCATTTTTTGATGAATTGCTGTTTGGATATGCTTTTGAGTAAGGAAAACTATTTGTAATAGAGTCTAGTGCTATTTTATATCTTACATTTAAATCAGCAAGTTCATTTTTATATTGAATAGGTGATTTTTGCTTAACCATAATCTATATATTATGGAGAACATATTCTATAATGTTTTGCATTAATAGCAGTTCTGCTATTTCTTGTGACTTCACATACATTTCCAGGACGCATACCTAAAACAAGTGCAACTGGTTCAAATCTAGAAATATCTGGTATCTGTCTATGATTGTCAATTGCATATTTTTTGAAAACATCAGTTTTCTCATCTACAGTTAAAATCCTATGAGGTGGTACTAGCTTGTGTTCTAGAATATTAAACTGCAAATGTTTTAGCCCTATGACTGTAATAAAATGTCCATCATCTGCCCATATTTGTCGCAATGATTTAACCAATGAATCATTGGCGCGAGCTCGAGCAATAACAATTAAATCATCTTTTTTCTCGAGGATTTCGTCAATTGTAAATAAATCTTCAATATAATCATAAATATTATTGCTTCTAAGAGTTTTTCCTAGATGATATTTGACATATGCTTTTTTTCCAGTACTCTTATTCTCTACAAGCATATCTAGTTGCTGGTTTTGATACATGCTATGAACTTCACTCACATTGGACCCCTCATAATTTGAAATGTCAAAACCTCTTTTTTGCAATATATCTAAAATATTTGCTCTGCTTTTTGCAAGACTTACAATAAAACCGCTTTGTGCCATATTAGTATAGTATATAATATGATATTTTTAAACTATTATTCTTTCAATTTTGCATTTAATAATTTAACCAAATGTGACTAGTTTTTTGTTTTCTGAAGAACCATCATTTTCTGATTTTACCTCTTCTTGTTTCTCGGGTTTATCGGCGGGCGTTTTGCTAACATCTAAAATCCCCCGCGGCTGTTCGTCATCAGTTACTGTAGTTATTGTACTAGATATAATTGTTGGATTTATATCATCATTGTCTTTTTCTTTTTCTTCTTCCCGAGGTGTATCACTACTATTATATTTACTAGAGTCTGTATTAATATTTATAATAACCGGCGGTGGAGGAGGCGGTTGAGGTCCTCCAGACATAACTTTGCTTTTATCAATATCATTACTGTATAGCGCGTACTCTGGAGTAAAGTTTCCAAACTCAGGAGAAGGTGTTTGTTGAATCATCTGTGGGCTCATGATCTGTTTCGGAATATACGTATCAACGCCAACTGACATTACCGGTTCTTCATATATTGGCGTAACTGTCTGTTTTTTAATAGCTGAAATTACTCTCTCCCAATTATTTGGCTCTCTATCTACTGCAAGTCGGCGAATAACTTCTTCATCTGGAATGATGCTTCCACTTGGCATTACTAATTCATCTGCTTTCCATCCAGATGGGTAATCTTTAGGATTACTTAAATTATCCTCTACATACCATACTTGAGATGGATTTCCATCCTTATTTATAATCAAAGATTCAAATAAATCACCTGTTTCAAAGTCATATCCTGCAAATCTCCAACCCTTTTCATTTGGATCAATATTTTTCATTTCTTCTAATCTAGGAAGTGGCGATAGAGCATCTGCTGCTTGAGGGCTATCAAAATTAAACTTACTTTCAGAAATAAAAGATTGTGTATCGTTATTTCCAATTTTCGCTGGTGTTGTATTAAAAGCACCAGTTTTAGAACTTTTACGCGCAGCATTTTGTGCTTGAGATAAAATAGTTTTTGGCGTCGCATCTTTTCCTGCTAATCTAACAACATTATCTGAAAATGCCATACTGGAAAGCTGATCAATATTATCTTCAGTAATAATTTTCATTTGAACACCCATTGTTTGAAGTTCTTGCATGAGCAGTTTAAATGCATACGGGATTCTTATTACGCTAAATGATCTCCCATATTTAGAAATATTTTCAATATTCATACCATCATCCATATTTCCAATAAATCGTATCGGTCCATCTGCATATGGACTCAAAAACAAATTGTGACTTTCATTATAAATAGCAGTCATACCTGTTTTATTACAAACCGCCATAAAATATTCATCACCGCGAACCATAAGGGACTCATTTAAAAAATATGAAGCCCCATGACCGGCAACCCCATCTCTTTCCATTTCTCCAATTCTTAGACCTCCATTATTTGCCCTACCTTGGACTGTTTGTCTTGTTAATTGTGTCCTTGGTCCTCTTGCGCGATAATTAATTTTATCTTTAACCATATGTTTCAATCTCATATAATATGTTGGACCTATAAATATCTGTGATTGCAATTGCTCTCCAGTCATACCATTATATAATATTTGATTACCAGACGAATGAAATCCAACATTTGTTAATAATTTTCCAAAATTGGTTGCTTTTTGACCTTTATTCATAAAAGCGGTGCAATCACCATATCCGCCATACATTGTACATGCTTTTCCCATCAATGTTTCAACTAATTGTCCTATGGTCATTCTACTTGGAATGGCGTGTGGATTAATAATAATATCCGGCTTCAGACCATCAGATGTAAAAGGCATATCTTCTTCGGGTATAACTAATCCAATTGTTCCTTTTTGACCACATCTAGAACAAAACTTGTCTCCAATATTTGGTATCCGTTCATGTCTTACTCTTACTTTAGCCAATCGAAATCCCTCTTCGCCTTCTGTTACAAATGTTTTATCTACAAACCCGAGCTGGCCCTTCTTTGGAACAACTGAAGCATCTCTTGATACGTTTGGATTTAATGGATCATTTGTAACACGACCAATCAATACAGTTTTTTCTGTAAGGGGGGTGTTTTCTTTAACCATTCCGTTTTCATCTAACTCTGAATAATCAAACCCAGGTTTTTTTCCAACAACAGTAGCTTCTTTTTCAATATTTGTAAATACTGTATCAACCTGCATATTTCCAATTTTAGAACTTTCTTCATACGCTTCATAAGAATTATAATAAGTTGTGCGAAATAAACCACGCTTTAAAGCACCTTCATTAAAAAGGATACTATCTTCAACATTATAACTTCCATAAACCATTATAGCTGCAATAACATTTTCACCATATGGGTGCTGTTCTTTGCATATTTTATTTAAATATCTACTTTTAATTAACGGAGTTTGTCCATTATTTAAAACAACCCCCATTTTATCAATTCTTGTTTGGAAATTAGAATGATACAATGAAACCGCCTGTCTCATTTGACCACATGCGAAAAGATCGCGCGGCAACTGATTATTTTCTGGAAAAATAATTTGGTTACCCATAACACCTAGAATCAATGATGGATGTATTTCAAGATGCGTATATGGCTTTTTATTTAAATCATCGCCATCAAATGCTACTAGGGCTCCCTCTGCCTCTGCAGTATCAAGATATTCAATAATTGCTTCAGAACCCTCTAGTGCTTCAATATTATCTACTGCATAAAGTTCGCTTAACTCATTGTATATTTTGCAACTTCTTGGATTAAACATCGTGTCTTTCTTAGGTGCAAACCCGGTAGTTAATTGCTGCCATGTAAAATTACCTGAGTTTATTCTTTCAAGTATATGAGGTTTATCATAGCTGGGTTTTTTATTATCTTGTACATAAAATACAGGACGACACATTCTTCCAGAATCAGTAAAAATGTAAATTGATGAATTACCTATATCCCAACGAATTGATGAAAATACAGGCAACATCGATATTCTTCTTGCCTTTTTAAAATTAGAAATTAGTGTTTTTGGATCTTTAACTACACCAATCCATGCGCCATTTACAAGCACTTTTGTAAAATTACCATTTTGCTTGGGAGTCCCTTCTTCTAACAATCTTAATTTATTTTTTTTCAACCATTGAATCATTGGCTTTCCAGAACAATTTGTAGTAATTGCTGCGGAAATTGCCATATGTTTATGCAATCCAACATTTCCACCATCGGGTGTATCTACCGGATCAATTATTCCCCATTGTGACCCATGTAAAAGCCTTGGTCCTATTACTTTTGCACTAGCATCTAATGGTAAATTAATTTTTCTAAGGTGTGATATTGCAGCATTGTAGCTTAAACGATTCAATCCTTGAACGGCGCCTAGACGTTTGGTATGTTCAACTGCACCCCAATTCCCCTTGAATCCTTTTCTAAATCCGGTTTCAACAATTCTTTTAGCAAACGCTTCTTTATAATTTGCTTCAATCAATTGTGTGAACTTATTTCGATATAAGCCTTTATTGTAAGTATATTTTTTATCAAAATGTTGCGATATCTCTCTTTGTTGCATGGTATAGTACTCCTTAAATAAATCATAAATAAGTGATCCTGGCAATTCAACACGTTTATATTTAAAACTATCTCTATCAGTTGGTTTTACATCTTTTGTATAAACGCGCATCATTTCTTTCGTCATATGACCAATATAATACGCTTTTTCATGAAAGTTCATCTCACCAACATGAGGAAGTAAATAATCTGATAATATTTCTAATGCATGTGGTGTAGTTTTTCCTTTAGTAAAAACTGCAATATACTTAAGCGCATCTTGTTGTGTGAAAATACTACCTGCGTCATAAATACATGGAGCAAATAAGTCAACATACGAACTATATTTTTCCATATCTAAAAGACAGTGCTCAATAATAGATTTATCAGATTCCACTCCTAATGCCCTCATTAAAATAAATAATGGAACTGGTTTTCTCACATTTGGGATATTAACGACGATATGTTTATTATTGCACGTTGGTGAAGGAGCAACCATTCTAATAGAAAGCGTTCTTATTGGTTTTGAAGCATCTTCAGAAACAGATCTTATTTCTGCAGAATGACTATACATATCATTTACTTTATCTCTTACATACAACATATTGTCTGCAAACTTTTCTTGCGAAACAATAACCTTCTCTTTTCCGTCTATAATAAAATATCCCCCATAATCATTTCTACATTCTCCCAATTCAAACCTCACATCAGAAGCTAGATTTTTTAAAATACATAAATCAGAAAAAAGCATAATAGGGAATCTTCCTAGAAATATTTTTTCCAATGTTGTGGAGTATGTTGGCTGTTTTGGTGCTTCTTCGTCTTTGTCTGATTTAATATAAAAATCAACATCAACATCAATATGAATTGTAATACCATATGTCATGTTTCTTAGACGAGCTTCATTTGGATACATAAAATGTTCTCTATCATCGTCATAAATTATAGGCTTACCATAATATAATTTGTTTCCATTCTTGCCTGCCATAAAAATATTACATCTAAGACCAAACTCTTTTGTTTTGGGGTCTTGTTCTTTCATAATTTGAATAGGATTTTTTTCTCGAAATATTCTCTTAATTCCATCATTGTAAAACTCATTAAATGAATCCAAATGATGATTAACTAGTAAATTAGGATTATCTTGAAATAACTTATCTATTATTACTTGTGCTAACTGATCACTCATTTTATAATATAGTTCCATCTTATTTTTATGCTTATTACTAAGACAATCAATTATTTTCAATATTCTTTATTAAANAATATTGAAAATGTTATTCATTTATTCATTCAATNCANCCATCATTTCATTTTTCNATGNTGTTTTAAGCTTAGAAGGGTTCATNATTATAACAAAAAGNCCAATNAGAACAAAAAACAAAACATATGGGAAAAACAAAAGAAACCANGAAAACTGGGTAAATCCTGCTTTACATACAGAGTTTAAAACAAATGTCCAGAAAGCAATGTAAAGTGCTTTTCCAACAAATACTGCTGCGATATTATCAACCGGACATTCATAAGAACCAATGCAATATTTTCCAGAGTTTCCAATATTTTGTGTAACCATAAGTATTAAAGAAATCACAGAAATAACTAAATAAACATATGCAGGACTGCATAATTTTCTAACATGTTTCATTATGTTCATTATATTAAATAAGTAGAAAACATTTTACAATTTGGCAGCACTATTATCTGCGTTTTTTACTATTTCATTTAAGTCAGATGGTTGAAAAGGTTTTAATTTAAAGTTTTGACCACTATATTGATCTCTAGTTGGGTAAGGAGATAGAGGCGAAGACTTTCCATTAAAAGTACTCACTGCACTTGAAGCACTATGTTGAATGCCTCTCACTGCATTTGTTAGTACTTGAAATGGAGAAGACCTCGCTCCCCCGCGCATTTTTTTTGTTTTTCTTTTGTGTTTTCTTGCGCGATGCTTTTTACCATGGCGCGTTTTATGATGTTTTTTACGGTGCCGCTTTTTACCAGGATGCTTTTTTCCATGATGTTTTTTTCTATGATGCTTTTTTCCGCGATGCTTTTTGTAAGTTTTTGACTTTTTCTTAATTTTTCTTTTTTTTGTTTTCTTTTTACCTCCTTTGTAAATATTAACAGTGCTTTCTGGATGATCTCCAACATTATTGTTGTATTTATAATAATTTCCGTTTGACGAACAATTTCCACTTACACAAGGTAAATTACTTAAATCGCTGCCATATGGTTTTCCTACAGGATGAGATGCAGAAGAAAAAACTTGGCTTCCACCATTTTGATTATTAATATCTAAAGAATGCATTTATATATTAATTATAGATTTTATTCGATATCTACATGTGTAAGCATATGTCTCCTACAACAGGGTCTAGTTAAATTAAGAATGTCCATTACTTGTCCTTCTGCAGTTTTCTCTGTGTTATCTGCAGTCAAATAAACAATAGAAGAGGCATCTATATTTTTTTCATTTTTCATTTTTCTTACTTCTCTTTGATAAAATCGATATTTATTTCCAAGTACCTTTCCACATGTAAAACATTTAACCGGGATAATCATTGTTCTAATATATTTAACAAAGATTATCTTGCTGTCAATTTTCCGTAAAACTATTAATTATCTAAATATGTCGGCCCGCCATGTTTGCCTTTTTTTCCACCAACGCATTTATTGTCTTCTGTTAAAACGCAATATTTTGCACTAGCGCATCCCTTTTTACTAAAGGTTGTGCAATAATCATGCAAAACATCTGGCTGATCGTGATATTTACTATGAATAGCATTTACATCTGGTGTAGAATCAAATGTCTCAACAGTAATTATTTTATTTATCCTTTTATCTACAACTGGATTAAAATCAATATTCAAGATTTTAAATGCAGTAAGGATTGTTAGAAAACATATGACTACTGTTAAAATACTCGGCCAATGAGTTGCTAAAAATGAATCAAGATAAGACATAATATATATAACTAGAGAGATTAATGCTCAATCTATTGTGTTTATTTAATTTTTCTATGTTTCCGTGTTTTTTTGTGAGCTAATCGTGTTTTCTTTTTCCGTGTTTTTTTCTTTTTCCTTTTTTCCAATTTTTTTATAAACCATTTTTGATATTGTTTTTGCCAATTTTGATTTTCCAGCATGATACGGCAATGGCATTACTAAATTATAATGTTATTATTTTCTTTTATTTTTCTTCTTTGTTTTATGTTTGCGTTTTTTTAACTTTTTATTTTTTCTAGATTTACCTTTATTTTTCTTTTTTTTCTTGTTATTGTGTTTTTTTCTTGTTTTGTTTTTACGCCTTTTATTTTTCCGTGCGTTTTTTCTTTTTTTTATTTTCTTTGACCCTCCTTCTTGTTCAGGATGTGCATAAAACAACTCTGGATGAAGTAATACCTCCTCACCATCTAATAATGCAGAAGCATATTGGCAATCACTTCTTACTAATCCAGCACCACAATTTATACAATTGAATGAATCAAAGTCAGATTCATTGCATAAATCTGTAAAACATTTTAAATGGTAATAACAATTTGACCCACATAATAATTTAAAAGCGACATCTTGTAAGTTCATTGGATATTTACTTATATTTTTTTCACAATAACTGCAAATTATTGGATCCTGAATATTTTGTAATTCATTTATTTCAACTACATCAGACATATATATATATTTATATTTATAATTATAATTATTTTCTTCTTCTCTTAAATGTTTTTCTTTTCTTTTTTCTTCGTCGTTGTTTTTTCTTTTTTTTCTTGACATGATGTTTTTTTCTTGTTTTGTTTTTACGCTTTTTATTTTTCCGTGTGTTTTTTCTTTTTTTCTTAACTTTTCCACCAGTTTGCTGTTCTTCATCTTCATCTTCATCTTCATCTTCATCACTACTTGCATCTGGTTGCAGGGACAAATCATAATTAATTTGTTGGGGGCTATATCCTGAAAAAGTATTATTATCTATAATATCTTCAATATAATTATTAAATGCAGTATTTATAGCCAGATAATCTTCATCTGTTACATTTAATGGTACTAAATCTGATATTTTATCTTCTAATTCTTCAACAATATTCTTTAAAAATATTTCAACTATAAATAAAGGTGTTCTTCTGAATACATCATCTAATAATAAGTGTGCAGTATCTGAAGTGATTTTTCCACTTCTCCAACTATCTCTAATATAGGTTTGTGTAGCTGTTTTCAATTCCTGATCACCAAATGTCGGATTATTATCTTGCATATTACCGTCAAACCCTTCTTCAAAGTTTAATTTAAATGCAATTTCTCCTAATATAGCAATAAGTTTTTTTTTGATTATTTCTATATCTGTTGGCCTAACATTGTTGTTATTTTCAATTAAAATATTCTCATATGTTCCGTCATTTTTAAAATAGTTTGCGAAACCGCCCAAAAATAAATTATAATCATATCTATCTTTTATTAATTCAAAGTAAAGTTTATTGACCTTTCTAACATCATTGTTATCGTAAGAGTATTTTAATAAATCTTTCCAAGTATCACTATTCAATAACTCTTGAGATTTTTCTTCATAGTTTATTTCTTTTTCTTCTCCATTTTCATCTATTATCTTAATTTCATAAAGTGTACCATAAGTTTTACAATTATCAACGCTTGTACCATCTGTAGCATTCAAAACTTCCATAGTATTTTCATGTAATTCCACAGTATGTAGATCTTTAATTTTATATAATTTCAATCGTAATGCATTAATTGCTTCATTTAATTCTGCGTCTGGATATTCCAATGCATATTTTTTAATTTTTAAACTTTCGCCATTTTTTTTAATCAATTTAAACTTTTTTGCTTCCGGAACTCCAAAAAAGTAGCCCAAAAACTCTTTCAATGGTATGATAGCATCTATTTGAAGAGCAAATATATTTATTACCTTGACATAAAGATTATTTAAATCAGACATATCATTATTATCATTATCGCATAATATTCTAAGAGATTCTCTAATTGTCTCATGACTTATATTATTTTTATTTAAACAAATATTGTCAGTTAAACCATCAACCATAACTTTTATATGATCTGGATTTTCACCAAGGAATACATCGGATTCTACTGTTTCTAATAATTCAGGAACAAAACATTTTTCAGTGCTATTTTTTGATTCACCACTTTCAAGAAATGCGGTAATAGACTCCCTTGGTATCTCTGAAATAATTTTTTGTTGTGCTTGCATTAAACTACGAATTACAGACCTATTACCAGACTGCATACCAAATTCTAATTCATCTTGTATTTTTTTGTGCAATAGATCTAATTTTTCCAATGCGGTCTGACTATTATTTTCTCTCATAGATTTAATTTCATCGATCTCTTTTTCAAAATTATCTAAAATATTATTATCAGACATTAGTAAGTGTATAATATGAAATTATATTATTATTCATATTATAATTATTTCTTTTTTGTTTTATTACGTTTTTTAGATTTTGATTTCTTAGGATTGTTTTTACGTGTGGTTCGCTTAGATTTAGTTTTAGATTTAGTTTTAGATTTAGATTTAGTTTTAGATTTAGATTTAGTTTTAGATTTAGTTTTAGATTTAGTTTTAGATTTAGTTTTAGATTTAGTTTTAGATTTAGATTTAGTTTTAGATTTTTTGTTCTTAGTTTTATATTTCTTTTTTGCTTTCTTTTTTCGTTTTGGTTTAGTTTTACCACCGGACATATCCTCCGAAGCAGAAAAATATTTTTGTGGATTTTGTATAACATCTTCATCTTCAACTAAAGCATTATCATTGTAAGCGTCTGCAGACATACATAAATCTATGTCAAATGTCTTTTTCTTACGACACATAGGACATTCTACATTCCTAAAATTGGTCTCAGATGCTCCTTTACTTTCATCATTATATCTACATATAGAATCAATACACTTATTATGAAACTGATGACTACATGATAATTCCATAACTAGTGTGCCATTATTTAATTTTTGCTGACATATTGCACAATTATCACTTTTTATATTATCTTTTAAAACCCATTTCCATTTTACAGGTTCTTCATCTTTTTCTTCTTCTTGCTGCTGCTGCTGCCGTTCGCGAATAAATTGCTCACGCATTGGATATAATCTTTCATAATAATCTTCTATATCAAAATCTGGATCTTCTGGATCTATTCTAAGCCATTCATCTGCGTCATATTCATCGCCAGACATATATAGTTATAATCTATAATATTTTCATTTAAATGGGCTCTATTTCATAACCATTACTAGTTTTAACTATTTTATGCTGCTTTCCATCTTCATGAATCTTATCATGACAACTTTCACAAAGATTAATTAAATTGGCCGGATGATTTTTGTGATGACTCTTAAAAAATCCATTTACATCCGCATTTATTTGATGCTTTAAATGATGTATTTCATCTCCTTTTTTTCCACATAACTTACAATTTCCACGAAGTTTTTTTGAATTATATCTTGATGTTTTCTGAGCAAGGATATTTGACTTTTTGGGATCATATTTCATTCTAAGACCATGAGCTCTTTTTAAGAATGCAGCTGGAAGATTTAAAGATTTACATACCTCTAAACCATACATATTTTCTCCAGGACCATCCTGGAGCTTTCTATTATAAACTAATTTATCATTTTTAGAATCATATATAACTGACATATGTTTCATCATCAATCTATCCATATCTTCTATTTCACTATACTCATTTACCTCATGAAAATGAGTAGCAAACAAAAATGTAGCTTTTTTTTCATGTAACCATTCGACACCGGTAGTAAAAATACTTTTTGCAGAATCGCTTTCTGTACCAGAACACAATTCGTCTCCAATAACCAAACTATTCTCATCAGACATAGTTAAAATTGTTCTTAGTTCTGACATTTCAACCGCAAAAGTAGATAAGCCTTTAAAAAGGTTGTCATTTCCCAATATTCTTGTAAAAAGTTTATTATATGGATTAAATGTCATACTTTTGCAAGGAACATATAAACCAGCCTGTGCCATAACAATAGAAATACCAACTGCTCGTATAAAACTTGTTTTCCCAACAGCATTTGTCCCATATAGCAAAAGTCCATCTTTTACATCCCCCATGCATATATCATTTGTAACATAAAGTTCATTTATTTGCAATTGCTCAATAAGGGGGTGCCTCAAGCCTTCAATATCAAAATATGACTTATTTTTAATAACTATCTTTGGTTTGCAATAATTATATTTTTTTGCAATATAACATCTATTTTGCAGATTATCTGCCCAACTAGCAAAACGACTAATTTTATTTATACTTTCTTGCATTGAAACGATATCATTAATGAAATTGTAAAAAAAGGCACCAATTCTATGAATAAGTTTATCTCGAGACTTTTGGATATTATTTGCAATTTTTGTTATAGCACCATTTGTAATACATAAATCTTTTTTATTACTACCCATGGTAATATATCTTATTTCTGACAATTTTAAATCAAACTTTACTCCTGATTTAGTTGTAAGACTTACACTATCAAGTTTAGCTTTTTCAATCGCGCTTTTCAATAACGTTGTTCTTCGTTTTGTAGCAATCAAAAATGGATCAGACTTTGGAGTTTCATGAATCTTTACAAAAGGATTCTTTTTCTTTTTTTCTATTGTTTCAATCAAACTGCATAAATACGATTGAATTGCTTCTAATTTTTCACTACTATAAATACTTTTTTCTAATAAGTCATCAATTTCGATATTAATTCCTTTTTTAACAAAACATGCATCTTCTGGCATGAGTGTTCCTAATCTCTCTGGACTTATATCATTAATATACTGTGCTTTTTCGCAATCAAATGTTTTCTCGATAATATTTGATAACTTTTCACACTCCTTGATACATAACATATCATTAATTTTAACATAATCAGAAAAGGTATTATCTGTATTCACCATGTTACCAACTTCCATTATCTTTTTAATTGTTTTCATGAAATCACATAACTGCCTAGGAGAGATTTTATTAAAAACCATCCTTCTAGAAATATTATCTAAGTCTCTTACATTACGCAACCCATTTCTAATATTTCCCCATATATCAATATTGAGAGCGTGTTCGGTAAGGTTATAAATACATTCTAATTTTTCAATATTAGTATGTGGAGATGTTATCTGATAATTAAATCCTCTTTTCCCCATAGCAGTCATGCAATTATTTAACAGCGCTGCAACGCTTCTCAATTTGCCTTTATGACGAGAATCATCTATTATGTTTAATTGTCTCAGTGAATGATTTGCTAGCAAAAGTCTTTCAGCATTGCTTTCAAATATAGGAAATGCCATTTTATTAACCAACACAGGGCTATGCTGGAATATAAAATCCACCAGAAAAGTAAAAGCTTGCATTGCAATACAATGTGTTTTAAATGTGTTTATTATTAGTTCAGGAGAGATATTTGGAAAAAAACGTGTCATTACCTCATTTTGATATACTTGTTTTTCTGCATTTTTTGAAAACTTTACCATATCACCTTCTTTGGTTTGATCAATGAGATGTGTTTTGACATTTGATAGCCCAACATATTGAACAATTTGCTCAACATAATCGTTTTCTAAGTTTGAAATAACAATGCATTCTTGTGGATTATCAATCGATATTTGGCGCTCCAAATCGTCATATATTGAAGAATCCTTGTAATACTCTCTTTCAAATTGACAAATGCGACTCTTTCCAGTAAAATTATCTAAACAAGCAATACCAGTCCAAAGCTTTTCTGGCGAATATCTAGTTTTTTTGGTATAGTGAAGCCATATACACATAATATTATTTGTTAGTTTATCAGATTCACTCGCAAAATAAGTTCCAGGAGAGATTATTTCAGATAAGCTTCTAGTAGTGTTTTTTGCTTTTGTATCTTGTGTATAAATCACTATAGTATATCCTGTATTTTGTAGTTTTTTAATATATTTTTCAATTTGTGCAAGACCAAATCCAGCCATCATTACTTTATTGCCTTTGATTTTTTGATTTTTTCCACTTATAACCATATCGCATATCCTGGAAAAATCCTCTATATTGCTGCCAGTAATATTATTATCTTTGCATTTCAACCCATACACTTCAAAAAATGATCCAACTTGCATTAATACTAACGTATTTTCGCCATATTCCAATTTATATTTTTTTGTATAAGATAGATAATCATCTACAATACCCATTTACTTCAATGTCTTATTATATAATAACACATTGCCTTTATGCCTTTATTCATTTAGGTAATTATGAACCAAAATGTCTGTGCTTTTATTTACTACATCGCCTGTAAGCACAGATTGTTCATATAGTTTTGTTAGCACATTATTTGGGGCTTTACTACCTGCTTTTATAAGATTTCTTTTTCTTAAATAGCGTTTAATTTCAACAATACTAGTTTTATTTAACTTTAATTTTTCTCCTTGAATATTTTTTCTAGTTTGGCGACTTTTAACTAACACGCCTATCTTTTTTCCACTTTTTCCTAATTTTCGTTTTACAGTTTTCGTTGTTATTTTTGTTTTAATCATTCTTTTTTTGTTACGCTTTTTATTATTATTATTTTTAATCATTTTCAGCTTTTTTGCTCTTTCACTTTCTACATATTCTGGCTTATTATTGATAATAATGTTATGTCGTTTTTTACCACCAGAAAAGTTATTCTTATTTTTTTGCGTCATCATCCATTGTCTATATGTTGGTTTTGATCCACCCTTCAATGTGCTGTATGGAGGTGGCGCTCTCGATTTAAAGTGTCTTTTATTAGATAAATGTGGATTTATAGACTTTACTTCAACAATATTTGAATTATTAGGTTTGCCTAATGAGGCTGGTTTGTTATCAACATTAATTGAAATATGATTTTTATTAGAAAACTCTTTTGGTATTTCAAGAGATACTCTTGGTGATTTTTGTTTTTTTCTTTTTCTCCTAGATTTCTTTTTGTTTGATAAGTCGGATAAAAAGTTTAATGATCTATCAAATGCGCTATCGAACTCTTTCTTTCCCACCTCATCGTCTTTTTTTTGTTGAGTTTCTTTATTTTTATTATCATGATATTCTTGAACTTTCTGCATAAAAGCTTTTCTCATTTTTATTGAGGTTGTATGATTTTTACTTTTCCCTGATTTCTTTGCTTTTTTCTTTTTTGCTTTTTTCCTAGATTTTCTGGATTTTCCCGAAAGAGAGAAAAAATCTTGGTTAATGTGAATAGTTTTTTTTGTGCTCATACCTATAATAAGTAGTAAAAAAAATAATTATTATAGAACTAGGTATACATAGAGAAATGCGCTCTTTTTGATAAATCGCTATTTGGTTTTCTGTTTTTAACTTCATCGTTAGAGATATACATCTCTAAACCAATTTTCAAATCTTTTTTTGTGACTATTGTTTTATGGGAATTATCTAAACAAAATACTCTTCTACTGTGAGCAATTTTAACTTTTGCAAATAATGTTTCCATATCTCTACCATAAAACTTAAAATAATCCATATTATCGGTAAACCATTTTTCATTCATTGCACTATCTTTAATTTTCCATCCTGCATCATGTACCTTTTTCTCAAATATTTTCATAAGTTCTTCTGGACTGTAGTCTTCTGTTTTAAATCTCCAAGTAAATCTGGAATCTAATCCTTGATTGAAATTAAAAAAACAATTTTTTAGTTCTTCTTCATATCCTGCAATGATAACCATAAAATCATCTTTATGATCACTTAGTCCTTCACATAAGGTATCTATACACTCTTTTGCGAAGGAGTCTCTTTTTTCCGCATTTCCTAAAGCATATGCCTCATCAATAAACATTACACCGCCTATACAATCTTTTATAGCAGCTCGGGTTTTTAAAGCTGTTTGACCTAAATAACCAGCAATTAAATCAGATCTTGTAACTTTTCTAAACTTGTCTTTTGATAAAATACCTAACTTACTAAATATTTTCCCTATTATTTTTGCTACTTCAGTTTTTCCGGTTCCAGGTGGCCCGTATATAACCGTATGCATGAAATCTCCTCCTCCTCCCATTTTATGAAATCCCTGCAAATAATATAAGATTTGATCAACTACGTGTGTTTTTAAGCTTTTCATGCCTATCATGCTTTGTAGTTTTTTTAAATTAGGTTTTATATTATGCAAAACAGTCATATCTATATTGTATGTTACATTATCAGTAATAGGATATGTGTCAATTAAATTAATAAGATCATCCAACGTTTTAATATTTTCCATAATTATTTTATTTTCTTTTACAATTTTTGGAGAACTCAAAGGTTCATCGTCGGAAAAATAATAAATTGGTTCATTGTAATTTCCGTCAATAAGATTAACTAAGTTATTCATAGGCATTATTGTTAAATCTTGAGCTATAATCGCATTACTATCTTTCGTATCTAAACAATCCATAATTTTCTTAGCTGTTCTTCTCTTCTTTTTCTTTGGAAGAGATTTAATCATAATAATATCTTTTATATTGCTATTTCTATGCCTTTTTAACGTTTTATCGCAATTATTAACAACGTTTTGTTTTATATCAGTTTCTAAGTTATTTATTATATCATTTATATTTTTTTCTTTACAATCATCTAAGAGCTCTAAATCCCGGTTTATTGTATCATTTAAAATATTTTTTTCAGTTTCGTTAGTATTTTTTCTTTCATTAATATTGAAAGTAATTAAATCATCTGATTTATTTTTGTTATTATTACGATTATCACTCATTAATGTATTATATTTAGAATATATTTAAAGATAAATTGAAATGAATAATAGCCATGCAAGAGATTACATATACACAACTTTCTGGAAAAAACATGAGTGCTCAAAACGATATCGATTATTGTAAATATTCAAAGGAACCATGGACAATTATTGGTTCTTACTTTCATGGAAAGCATTTGGAACAAATGGTAAGGCATCAAATTGAATCATATGATGATTTCGTGACCTATCAAATACCAAAGACAATTTCAATGTTTAATCCGGTTCGTATTAGTTATCAAAATGCTAACGCAGAAGACAAATCTCCAAATCTTGATGTATATGTAACCTTCACTAATTTCAGCATTCAAAGACCTCAAATACATGAAAACACTGGTGCTATTAAGCTTATGTTTCCACACGAAGCAAGATTGAGAAACTTTACCTATGCTGCAAACATGACTGTCGATATGACACTTAAGTACGTTATTAAAAGTGGAGAAAATCTTGAATCAGAGCAAACCATTTATAAAAAGATTCCGGGTGTTCATATTGGAAAGCTTCCTATTATGCTGCGTTCCTGCATATGTGTTTTATCTCAATATTCTCATGTTCCAAATAGTGTAACTGGAGAGTGTGTAATGGATGCAGGAGGATACTTTATTATAAACGGATCAGAAAAAACATGTCAAGGTCAAGAAAGAGCGGCTGAAAATAATGTTCAATGTTTTAATGTGGAAAAAAATAATAATAAATGGGCATGGACTGCTGAAATTAAATCGGTACCAGATTTCAAATGTATTTCTCCAAAGCAAATATCACTTCATATTACTAGTAAAAGCAGTGGTTTTGGNCAAAGCCTTTTGCTCCAGATTCCTCGCATAAAATCACCTATTCCATTGTTTATTGTTTTCAGAGCTTTGGGTATTATTACAGATCGCGATATCTGTCAAAAGATTGTATTGAATGTAGATGACAAGGTTGAACCAGAAGTAACTAAAAAACTTTTGATGGCTCTTCGTGCAACCATTGTAGATGCAAGTCAATATATGACACAAGAAGAAGCAGTTACATATATTACGGCTCATGCGATGTACACTCCAATAAATATGGATAAAGAAACTGGTGCAAGAAAGAAACGTGAGTTTACAGTTGGTGTATTGAATACAGATTTGTTCCCTCACTGCAAAACAATGATTCAAAAAATCTATTATTTAGGATATATGACACGGCGTTTGCTAAAAACCAGCTTTGGGTGGGAGCAAACAGATGACAGAGATTCTTATCTAAATAAGCGCATTGACCTTACTGGAACTCTGCTCAATAATTTGTTTAGAAATTACTTTAATAAACTTGTAAAAGATATGCAGAAAGCTATTGTTCGTGAAATTAAAAATGGGTCTTGGAGAGCAAAAGAAGAATATGACAATATTGTTAATAATACAAATATTTATAAAATCGTGAAATCAACCACAATTGAAAGTGGTTTAAGGAGAGCATTATCCACTGGTGATTTTGGAACAAAAAGTTCTAGTAGTAAAGTAGGTGTTGCACAGGTTTTGAGCCGACTAACATATATTTCAAGTTTGAGTCATCTCAGGCGAATTAATACGCCAATTGATAAAAGCGGAAAGCTTATCCCTCCCAGAAAGCTTCATAGTACATCCTGGGGATTTCTTTGTCCAGCAGAGACACCAGAAGGTCATTCAGTTGGAATTGTTAAAAATCTTAGCTACATGGCGCATGTTACAATTCCATCTAATAGTGCAGCATTATATCAATATATTCAGCCACAAGTTATTCCTTACGAAGAGTTGGAAAAAACACCAGAACAACTTTTGCATGGATTTAAAGTATTCATAAATGGTTGTCCAATGGGAAATGCAAAAAAGCCTTTAGAGCTTTATAAAGATCTGAAAGATAAAAAACATAAAGGCATTATTAATATTTATTGCTCTATTGTTTTTGACATTAAAAATAAGGAAATACGTATTTGCAATGAAGCTGGAAGACTTTCTAGACCAGTGTTGCGCGTTAAAAACAACAAACTTTTGTTGGATAAAAATATTATTGATCGGTTGGAAAAAAATGATTTGACATGGGAAGATTTACTTACTGATATAAATCTACCGGAAGCAGTAATTGAGTATATTGATGCAGCAGAGCAAAATCTAAGCATGATATCAATGAAACCAATTGAGCTGATTAATCAAGAAGGAACAAAGATTTACAAATATACACATTGTGAGATTCACCCAAGTACTATATTTGGAATCCTAGCGTCATGTATTCCTTTTCCTGAAAATAATCAATCTCCTAGAAATACATATCAATGTGCAATGGGTAAGCAAGCTATGGGTATGTATGTTACAAACTATGATAATCGGATGGATAAAACATCATTTGTTATGACATATCCTATGAGACCATTAGTTGATACTCGTATTATGAATCTTATCAAACTTAATGAAGTACCATCAGGCTGTCAGGTTATTGTTGCAATTATGACTCATTCTGGATATAATCAGGAAGATAGTATCTTGTTTAATCAAGGATCTATTGATAGAGGACTCTTCCAAGCTACTATTTACCACACAGTAAAAGATGAAGATAAAAAGATTCATGGTGATGAGGAGATTAGATGCCGACCAGATAAAACAAAAACAAAAGGAATGAAGTATGCAAATTATGATAAGGTAAATGAGAATGGGGTTATTCCAGAAAATACTAGAGTAGAAAATCGTGATATTATCATTTCAAAAGTTTTGCCGATCAAAGCAGCCAGAAATGATCATACTAAAACAATTAAGTACCAAGATCAAAGTAAAATGTATAGAACGCACGAAGAGTCTTATATTGATAAAAATATGATTGCAAGGAACGGCGATGGTTACAACTTTTGCAAAGTAAGAATTAGGACTGTTAGAAAACCGGTTATTGGAGATAAGTTTAGTTCCAGACATGGGCAAAAAGGAACTATTGGAAATATTATTCCCGAATGTGATATGCCATTCACAAAAGATGGCGTAAAACCAGATATTATTATCAATCCTCATGCAGTTCCCAGCAGAATGACAATTGCACAGCTTAAAGAAACTGTACTAGGAAAAGCACTTCTCGAATTAGGGCTGTTTGGAGATGGAACTAGCTTTGGAGATTTAAAAGTGAAAGATATTTGCAATGCACTTCAAGGTGTTGGATATGAATCAAAGGGAAATGAGATTTTGTATAATGGCCTTACTGGGGAACAACTAGAAACATCTGTATTTATTGGACCGGTGTTTTATCAAAGATTAAAGCATATGGTTAAAGATAAGCAACATAGTAGAAGTTATGGACCTAAGGTAAATCTTACGCGACAGCCAGCTGAAGGCAGATCTCGTGACGGTGGTCATCGATTTGGAGAAATGGAGAGGGATTGTATGTGCTCACATGGAGCTGCTAGATTTACTAAAGGTCGGATGTATGATGCATCTGATTCATATAGCGTGCATGTATGTAAAAGATGTGGTATGATTGCAGCATATAATGATCAACGGCATATTCATCATTGCAGACATTGTGATAATAGAACTGATTTTGAATATGTTGAAATCCCATATTCTTGCAAATTGCTATTTCAGGAGCTTATTACAATGGGTGTTGCGCCTAGGATTATGACAAAATAAATTAAATTGACAATAAAAATTACAAATAAATTATTTTTTGTAATTTTTTTAAATTATTTCAGATTTTCACGTATTCTTCTGTCATAGTATGATTGTTTAAAAATGGTATTTTAGTTTTATTTTCAAAAGAAATATGTAGTTTATTACCATGTTTTGTTAAAGTATTTTTGATGCTATGTTCATGTTTTGATGTATGCCACCAACCAATAGATGAATCTACTAATGTATTTTCTGAACAACTAGTAATTTTACCATGAGAACTAGATACTAAACTTCCTGATATAAAACTTTTTGAGTTTTTGAAAACAGTATCTCCATGATTTAATTTATAATCAAAATTTACAACTCTTATTCCTGAATATTCTAGTTTATTTGATTTTGAATTATATGCTTTGATATTAACATTTGCAATTTAGTCCATTATTTGTTTTTTTAATAACCATAAATAATTTAGTTTTTAAACCATCTGGATAATTTGAAGTTGGTTCATAAAATCCAGAACCTTTATAATTTCCAGGTTCCAATATATGTTTTAATTTACTTAATTCAACCTTTTGTGGTAAATTAAAATAGTAATCGCTTATTTTCATAATAATAAAAACTAACCCGACTAATACTAATATGTGTGCTTTAGAGACTTTCATTATATGCTTATTTTTATAAATTATTTTAATATGATTATTATATAAATGCCAGATTCAACGAATGTACCTAAACCTGATGGCGAAGCGACTGTCAGTAGCACCACCGCCGGCGCTGCTGCCGCAGTGGCAGCAGCGGCGG
>JGI20155J14468_10000624_pt1 | contig 28660 bp, 27 predicted proteins | sample COG_05_FD_14468 | JGI IMG/M metagenome (IMG submission 14468) | reverse complement strand
TTTAGTGTTCCATCAAGAAAATATATATCATTATTAACTACTACCATAGTATGACCAGAAATAGGATTATCAGTTCTATGTTTATGTATATTTTCAACTTTAACAATGCTATCTTTTCCACCACCATTACCTCCTTTTCCAAAATAAACTTGTCCATTTTGATGTTCTCCAATATTTGAATGATCAAAATTTATTTCAAAATTTATTTTAAAATTAATATTTTGACCAATACTTAGACCATCACCACCATAACCATGGTCGATACCAGAATTACCTCTATTTCCTGCACCACCTCCTCCACCTGGAATATTACAACTTAATAAACCACCAACATTATTAAAATAGAATACATTGGTAATATCTGATTTAAATTTGCTAGGTATTGTTGATGAGTTTCTTACAAAAACATCATATTGATATGATGTTGATTTAGTATCAAATTGATCCATACTATCAACAGTATTATAATTAGTATCAAAGTGTTCCATATAAACTGTTATATTTTCTATTACGTTTTGTCCACTTGAACTATAAACATGTAAATTTTGACCAGCTAAACTATATCCTTGATAAGTTTGTACTATTAATTTAGGATAATATATTTCACCTATATTTGAATTTTCATAGACTATATATGGTGATCCTTGTACATAATCTGGATATGTATTAATAACTGGTGATTGACCATTTATTCCATCATCTAAAATATTTTGAAGTGTTTGTTTTAAACAATGAATAAAAATATTAGAACTTCCATCATTACAAATAAATAATAATTCATCAAATATTTCTGGAAAAGATTTTGTAAATGATCCATGTTCATCAAATATTTCATTATTTAAAGTAAAAAAGTCTTTATTTCCGGACGTACTATCAGGAAACCATTTAGTCGCATTTTTATGTAAATGTTTTACATGAAACCAACCATTAACATCTGTTATATCTTCAGCTATTTGTAAATAATTTAAATTTGTTCTATTAAAAAAACTTTGTCCTATTCCAGATCCACCATTTCCACCGGATTCAGCTATAATATTAGAAAATGAAGAATGATTACCACCGTTACCGACATTTATATAATAAGTTCCTAAATCTAATTTTGCTCTTTGAATTAAAATAACATCTCCACCACCACCACCTCCTCCTGGATACATTATTCCATTACTTAAATAACTATTTTCTCCAGCACCTCCCCCTGCAACAATTAATATATCATAATATAAACCTGGATTTTCAACTTTAAAATCATAAGTTTGATATTCATGTTCAAAATTATCATACATTGGTATAATATTGCTGTTAAAACTTACCGAGGGATCTAATTCAATATCATTACCATTATTTGGTTCAACTATATGAATCAACTCTTCATCCTCCGACTCTTCTATTATCTCCACTGACGTCGAGGCCGGCTGGATCGACTGGGTGGACTGGATCGACATGGGAATTAGTGAAGGAGGTATATAAGGCGATGGTTCATTTTTTTGAAAATAAAAAGGATAATAAATTTTTTCATCTGATTGTATATATTTTGTAAAAGTATATACTTGACCATTATATATTATAGTTGTTTCTGCTTCATATATATTTATATTTACAGTTGGTGCTGGATAACCTGTATGCGCTTCTAAATTTAAATATATTTTATTCTTATTATTAGAAATTCTTTGATTCTGGTCTGTTTGAACACTAAAATTAGACCAATAATTTCCATTATATCCATCGACATCAACATTATCAAATGTTACAGAATATCGTGCACTGGGTCCATGGATAATTGAACCATGACCATTTTCATCTAAAAGACCATCATATACATGTGTATAAATATTTTTATGATCACCCCCCTTACCACCTTTATATATATTTCCATTATTAATTACATTAATTTTTCTTTCAGTACTATTATTAATTATATTAATACCATTAAATCCATCTTTACCATTAAGACTATGTATTGTTCCTCCTGCACCCCTATAACCATATATTTTACCATTATTTGTTATATTAACTCTTGTTATATTTTGTAAATTAGAAGATTGATCAAAATTAATTTCTAAACCAGATCCACTAAGACTATATAATATAGAAGTTGATCCTATAAAAATATTTAACTGTTCTGTATCATGATTAACAGCTATTAACTTATTTTGTATTTCATTATGATCATATGATTTACTAATTTCGGTAAAATATATATTTTGTGTTTTAGTATATGTATAAAATTTATAATGGTAAATACTTGTATTTTCAGGATCATGAATATTATTATAACCATAATTATAAACTAAATGATTATTTATAAATAATGTATAATTATAACCAGGTATTATTTTAGTATTGCCCTTATTAAATATAATATTAGAATTATAATTAATATTAGAATTAATATTATTAATAATAATATTATTATTAGTAATAATATTAATATTACTATTAGTATGAAAATATATTAATTTTGGATATTCACAAGTATGAGGATTAGTTCTATTTATATAAATATCATTTTCTATATAATTAGTTTGATATAAATTTTGATTAAATTTATTTAAATTAAATAATGAATAATTATTATTAATAAAATATTTAGATGTTAATTTTAATAATTTTAAATTAGATGAATATATAATATCTTTTTTCCCATTATATTCAATAAGATAATTTGAATTATTGATATCTGTTATACGATCATTCAAATTTAATTCATAATTTTCATTTTCATAGCTAAATTGATCGTTATTAAAAGTATATATTTGTGTATTAGTTTCTTTAATATCAAATTTATAATATTTAGATGACATTTATATATTTATATATTAATTTATTAATAAACTTTATATTTTTTTTTCTAAATATTCAACTCTTTCAATTAATTCTTGAATTGTATTAACTAAATATGGTATAATTCGTTCATGTTTTAGATATTTATATGAATCATTATCAATATTAACATTTTTAACACATAAAGGTAATATTTCTTCGAGTTCTTGTGCAATAAATCCAACATCTTTTTTATTTCTCATATTTTTATTAAAAATATCTTTTTTCCATTTAAATGTTACAGGTTTTAATTTTTTAATAAGATTAATTGATTTAGAAAGTGGTTTAATATCATTTTTAAGTCTTTTATCTGATGCTTGAAAAAAAGCAGTAATATCTTCTTTAACAAGTAATTCTTTATTAATATATTGATTATTATGAACAATTAAACCTATATCTGTTTTAAAACTTAAAATCTCTGGATATGTATAAGATATTTCTTGAGTTTTTAATGTTCCATTAATAATTAAACCATTATCTATAGAACCAGAACCAGAACCAGAACCAGAACCAGAACCAGAACCAGAACCAGAACCAGAACCATTTGTTGTGCTATCTGCAAAATAAACAGTTTTATTAAATTTAAATTGTTGATTACTATAACTAAAAATCTCCTCCCCATTATTATCATCTATAAATTGAATATTTTCTAAAATTCCAACTTTAAAATTATTAATATTTGCAATATTTAAATTATTATCTAATATTATCTGTCCAATATTAGTATTTCCAATTATTAATTCAGGAACATCATTAACTGATTCATCATTTTCAATAATTTTATTTAAAATATAACTACTTATATCTGTTTTATCAATAAATATATTCTCAGTATTTAATAATTTAAGATTTAAAATTGAATTCTCATTAAAATCTAAATTAAAATTTTCATATTTAACTGTATTATCAAATTCTAATGTAAAATTATCAATTTTAAATTTACGTCTTTCGTTAAGAACAGGTGTTGCAAATCTTAATCCATCTAATTCTTGAATTTCATTTACAATAATAATAAATTTATCAGTATAAATTTTATTTGAAATTTTAAATTCTTGAGATACTTTATATGATTGAATGTTTATCAAACCATCAACTAATAAATAACAATCATATTTATTAGATAATTTATTAATTACAGCATATAATTTAAACTTTTTTATAATATAATCTTGTTTACTTGGAATATTAAATTTAATTGATTTTAATGTAATTTTAAAATTGGTAATGTTAACTTTATCAATAATTTCAAACATAAAACCAGCATAATTAATTGGTTTATCTGTATCTTCAATAAAATTTTGATTATAAAATCTATAATTAATAAAATGAGTTAACAAGTCTCTATCTACAGATATAAGTGTTTTTTCATCATAAATATGTTCTGTATCTCTATTCACTTCCATATTATAACGAGTATTAATAATATAATAAATATCATTTACATTATGATCAAAAATATTTTGATTTATATTTTCAATAGTATTTGTTATAGTATAATCATCAAATTTACTTTTATAAGTGGTTGTATCATTTTTAATAATATAATGATCATCTTTTAAACCTAAAGTAAAACTTGTTGTATTATTTTGTAAATGAATATCAAGTTCATTACCAGTATTAGTTAATTTTAATAATTTTTCACTATTAACATTTGAAGCTTCAATATTATATTCCATATTATTAAATAATATTATTATTTATTTGTAAATAATTTTTTAATTCTCTATATCCGCCAATAAACTCTTTATCTTTATAAATAAACGGATAAGATTTAATATTATTAATTGTTTTTATATTATTGATTTCTTCTTGAGTAAAAATAGAAGAATCTAATTTATTAAATTCAATAAAATTATTATTTAATAATTCAATTGACATACCACAATAAGTACAATTCTCTTTACCAATAATAGTCCATCCATTAATAATTTTATCCATTATTAATTTAATAATATAATATATTTTTAAATAAATATGAATTGGTTATATTTAACAATAATTAGAACAATATTAGTAGTTATATTAATAATATTAGTAAAAGAAGATAAAAGTAAAAGATTATTATTTCCTTTAATTTCTGCAATATTAGTTGGTATATATTGTTTAATATATTTATTATTATTTGAAAATATAGAAAAAAAAGATTTTAATATTAAAAATATAGTTATACATTCATTAATAGTATTTATAGTTTTAAATATTAGTTATTTAGCAATAAAAAAATGTCCAAATCCAGCTTTTTTTAGAGCTTTTGTTGGATTAGAAATAGTTTTATTAATATTATTTGGTATAATATATGATAAATATTATATTAACAATATTAATATAATAGGCAGTTTTTTAATAATTATAGGTTTAATTTTGATTTCATGTTTTTAATTTCAAAAGTTAATTCTTTAATACTTTCAACAATAAAACCAATCATATTTCCATATTCAATACCTAATATATTTTCATCATCTTCAACAACAACTTCTGGAATAATTTTTTTAACATCTTGAGCAATTAAACCGGCATGTCTATTTTTAGTAAATTTATTTGTATATAAAACTCCTTGTAGTTTATTAATTTTTTCTAATGAATTTTCAATATTAATAATATCAGTTTTAATTCTTCTATCAGAACCAATCGAACTTCCACCTATCACATTTAAATATTTATGTACAATAATATTATTTTTATTAATATCTAAAACTTTTTCAAATTTATGTGTATATTCTTCTATTTCATTTATATTTAAAACTTTATTACCAATATTATTATTATTATTATAATAAGCGTCGGTTTGAGGATCTAAATCAACTAAATTATTAAAATTAAGTGTAATATTTGAACTATTTTCTATACCACTTATTCTTGCAATTTGATTTTTTTCTATACCATTATATTTTTTTTCAAATATAATTAAATCATTTACATCATATTGACTACTATCTATTTTTTTTATAAAATGTGTAATTATATTATTACTATTTAAATTTTCAATAATTCCATTATTATGAATAATAAAATTTCCAACAATTAAATCATTATTCACATTTATATCTGTATTTTCAGAAATTTCAAATATTATCTTTTCATTATTTTTAACAATAAATTTATCTTTTTCAAATCCAATAGAATTTTGAATATTTAAACTATCAAATATAATAAAATTCGAAGAATAATTTGCTGTTCTTAAAACTAATGTTCTTTCATGATTATAATAATTATCAATTACAACAGATGGTCTGAATGATTGATCATAATCTTGATGATTATTTCTACTATTTAAATAAATAGTGTAATTTAATTGAGTAACATCATCTTCATAAGTTCTTAAATAAAAATTATTATTTTTATGAATTAATTGATCAAATAATTGTAAGCTAATACTATCATTTAATTCAGATATAATATTTGAATAATTAACATTTCCTTTTATTGTTAAATCAGTTACTTCTAAATTTTGAATTATTAAGGTTCTATTATTATTTAATTTGAATATATTAGCATCATTATTATATATATCAAAACTATTACTGGTAGTTCTAATATCAAAAATTGAATCTAAATTTTCTAATCTAATATAATTAATATTACTATTAGAAAGAGTATTTTTTATATTAAGAATACCTTCATAATTATTATTTGTATTTTGAATATTAAAAGTATAATTATTATTATTATTATTATTATTATTAATAGAAATATTATCATATTCTCTATTAATATTAAAAATATTACTACCTATATAAAAATTATGATTATTAGCTATAATTTCCCAATCATTTAAAAGAATTTTATGATTATTATCATCTGTATTTTTTAAATATAATAAAGTCGAATTTTTATCTTCTAAATGTAAAAGAGGTTTATCTATAGTTTTATCAGTACAATCTCCAAGCTTAAAATAATTAATATTATTATCATTATTATTATAAAATTTAAAAAAAACGTTGTTATTAAATTTAAATTTTAAATCTAAACTATCATCATCATTTTTTTCAAATTTAATATCAAATTTATCAGATGATAATACAGATTCTGATTCTGAAGTATATTTATATAAAGATAATCTTAAATATGATTTAGGTAATTCAGTTGTATTAGTATAAATACTTCTAAGATCAAGAGTAGGTTTTAAATTATTAAAAGATTGTAACTCAGATCTATTTTGTAATATTATACATTTTGCATCAAATAAATCCGGATCATTTAATTTTTGACTTAAAAGCTCTAAATAATTTAAATCTTTATTTCCAATTACAAGAGAACCATCTTCATCAATAAGATTATACTCTGCATGTGCAATTATAGCAATATCTCTTTGATTTGTTTGAAAAGATATAAGATTAGAATTTTTATTACTATAATAACTATTAACACAGTTAAAATCTAAACCAGATGTAATACTAATACCGTTCATTTGAATATCACCAGATATGTCTAAATAAATATTACATCCATTATTAATATGAATATTACCATTTACATGTAAATTTTTATTGATAATAATGTTACTATTATTAAAATTAATAAAATCATCTTTAATATTATTATTGTTTTTATAACCAATTTTGAATTCATTATTATAATTATTATGAATATACCATCCTTCATAATTACTATATCCAATATGAGGATTGTAAGAACTTATATTAATAAATTCTAAACCAGTATATATACAAGTAGCATTACAAGTATCTTGATGTGATAATGTGTCTGTTCTAAAAAGTCTAATAATAGTATTATTATTAGCTCCTTGAAATGAATTTTTAATATGCATTGCTGCATCATTAATTGGATAATTAATTTGACCTCTATTAGTAATAGATGAATAACCAATTGTTAAATTTGCCGGTTCATTTATATACATGTAATTTTCATTTTTCTTTATAGCTACTAAATTATTATAATGATGACTTACTTTATCTTTAATTTTAATATTTCTGACTTTAATTTCCGATTGCTTTAAATTAAATTCTGTTATATTTTCAAAATCAATAATATTAGTATTATTATTTTTAATTTTAATTTTGTTATCATGTTCTATTAAATTAATAATTGGACAATTTGGTCTATCTAAATAAGAAGTATATAATTTATCTGTAAAACGTATTGATCCAATTACATCTAATTTATGAAGAGGATTTGATGTATTAATACCAACTCTACCTAGGTCTGCTTTTAAATATAATGTATTTTTATTACCAGGTTTAAAAATTATATTATCTTCATTTGTAACATGCTTAGTTGATATTATAAAATCAATATTTGAATTATTTTGTTTATGTCCAATATAACCATAATGATTATTATTAATAAATTTAATTTGTTCTTTATTTTCATCTTTTATTACTAATCTATGTGTTTTATCAGATTGATTAATATCATCACCAATTGACATTTTATAATTAAATGTTACTTGATCACCACTATAATTTGGTTTATGGTCTATTGTATAACTTAATATTGCATCATTCATATTATCATTTTCTATAGTTGTATATGATGATAAAATTGATAAATATAATCTATATTTAATATCATAATTAATACTATTATTAAAATCTATATTATCTATTACATTTGTTAATAATAAATTTATATTACATGCATTATAATCTGATCTAATATTATCTTGTCTTATTATTAAAAAATCATGAATATTTGAAGTAATATAATTTATATTATAAATATTTGATGAATAAATATTAATATCATTTATATCATTATTTCTCCTATTATTATCAATTAATTTATTTAAATTATATCCATTACTATTAAATATTTTTTTAATATATTCATCATTATATAATATTATATTACTATTTAATAATGAGTATAATTCAACTTTAATTTGATTTATATCAATATTAGATATATTATGATTTAATTTAAAACTATTAATATCAATATTTGAATATAAAATATAATTAGTAATTTTATTATTAAAATCTGTTAATTGTATTTTACTATATTCATATTCATATATTTGAATTATATTATTTGATTTTAATGAAGTTATACCCGATTTTATAAAATTTTCATATATTTGTTTTAATTCTTCTATATTATATGGTGGATTATACATATAAATATTTGAAGCAAAATTATCAGCATTATTAAATATATAAAAATTATTAATATCACTTCTATAATATTTTGAATCAGAATAAGAATTAAAGTTATTTTTATTATTACTTAAATAGTTTCTAATATCACTTATTAAATCTGAATTTTCATAATATATAATATTATTTTCAATAATATTAGAAACATTATTATGAGTAAATATATTTAAAGAAATATTAGAAAAATCAAATTTACTATTTAAATCATTATAATAAGTATGAATTCCATTATTTTCAAAATACATATTTAAGTTAGATTGAATATCAAAAAAATTATATTTATATTGTAAAAAATTATATTGATCATATATATTTGAATTTTTATTGATAATACCATGTAAATCTGTATTAATTATATAACCATTACTCATTAATTTAAATTTAATTTTGTTTTTAATAATATTAGAATTATATATATAATTCTTAAAATTATTTACAGTAGTATAAATATTAGAGTATTTATAATCAATTACAAATGTTTTTAAAGAATTATTAATATTTATATTTGAACCATTTAATGATAAACTATTAATATCTATTGAATTTGCAGTAATTTTATTAGTAACACCTATTTTTGTTGTATTGATATTATGAGATATGATATTAGATGAATCTAATTTATTAGTTGTTAATAAATTACTAATATTTAAATCATTATTAAATGTATAATTTCCATTAAAAGTTCCTTCCTGCATCCATTTAGGATGAAGGGAATTAGGATTTTTTTTTAAATATATATGATCTAAATTACAAAAATTGTTGCCTGTATAAATTTGATTAATATAAGCCGAACCATTTACATTTAATTTAATATTACTGATATTTCCATTAAAGTTATTATCATTAATATGTATACAATTACTTGTATCAATAATCATTGATGGTTTATAATCGTCATTATTATAATCATAATATTTTTGAATATTACTTTTTGTTTTAGATATATGAAATTCAAGTTGTTTATTTAATGTAGTATGAATAATAGCAGGTGAATATTCTTCTATTCCTAATATACCAATATCAATTGATGATCGAATCCTATTATAAGAATTGTCTTCTGAAGTAGAACTATTATGATCATTTTTAATTGAAAATTGTAATCTATTAATATTATTTGAAATTCTATTTATATTTAAATAATTTTTATTAAATTCACTTGCATGTACATTAGCAATATTAATTTTATATTGTGTATTATAATTTTCACTATTAATATTTGTAAATGGATTATGAATTCGATTATAATTATCAAAAAAATAGCTAATATTACTATTAATATCAAAAATATTGGAATTACTAAAACTTAAATTTTGACAAAAAACAGTACCCTCTATTTTGATATTACCATCAACATAAAATTTAGTAGTGGCACTTAAATTAGAATTAACTTTATCAAAATTTGTATTAATAGCAATACCGTCATCATTACCAATTAATATAAAAGTGTCATTAATATTAGTTCCTCTTTGATTGTAAAGTAATGTTTGATTTGTAATATTAATATCATAACTAATATCAGGTGCATCAATAAGTAAATAGTCAATTTGAAAATTTTGAAATTGAATGTTATTTATATTTCTTGTAACTAAAGTAGTTGTCATATCTTATTTAAGAAATATGTAAAAATAAGTTTTAATATATAATTAAGAAATTATTTAAGGTAACATATATTTATCATTTCTAAAATTATAAGGAACTGTTATAATATTTTTAAATAAATAATTATAATTATTTTTAAATTGATTAATAAAAGTAGTAAGTTTATTATATTGTTTAGTATTTAAATTTAAAATATATATTGAATATAAATTTTCTAAAATATAAATATAAATATTATATAAATAATCAATATTGTTATAATTATTATTAATTAATTTATTAAATAAATTAATATATTTATTAATAATATGATATCTTTGTATATCTAATTTTTTGATAAAATATAAATATTTTGTTTTTTTATTTTTAAGTTTAGGTTTATTATAATAAAATTGAATAAATATAATAAACAATATTAAAAGAATTAGAAGTGTATTAATATTTAATAAAGATAATATATAATATAATATAGCAAATATAATAATAATATCATACATATTTATTTATTATATAATATCTATTATATATAATATAAATGATATAAATATTAGTAATATTCCTAAATGTATTCTATATTGTTCATTAAAAAGGATTTGTGATAATTTAGTAAAAAATGTTTTATCATAATTATTATTATTTTGTATTAAATTGCCAATTTCATCAATAATTTTAATAAGATATTGTATAAAATTTTTATATTCAGTTTCGATCATTTTTAGTTTAAATAAATATAATTTTAAATAATATCCATCATATCTATTGTTGATATGAAATGTCTTCTACAACAATATCTATTACATCCTAATTTATTAAGTAAATTTTCTTCAATTTTCTCATCATTATCTTTATTTTTTTGAATTTCATTGATATAATAATTATATTTATCTGCTAATATTTTATTACAAGAAAAACATCTAATAGGAATAATCATATTTAATATTTATATAAGTAAATAAATTCATTTTTTAAATGTATTTAAATTATAAATATGAGTAATAATCAACAATTTTTAAGAAATTTAAATGATTTGAATAAAAAAGTTCAATTAATAGAAGAAACATTATCTGGAGTAAATATAAAACCGGATTATACTTCTTTAAAACAAATTGAAGATAAATTATTAAAGAGATTAATAGATGAAATAAATAAAGTAAAAAATGAGAATAAAGTGTTAAAAGATGAATTAGAAAGAATAAAAAAATCATTTGAACCAAAAGTAGTAAATTTAGAAAAAGAAATAAATGTGATAAAGCAGGCAAAACCAGTAGTAAATGGTGTATCCGATTTAGAGGCAAAAGTAGTAAATTTAGAAAAGGAAATAAATGTGATAAAACGAGAAAAGCCAGTAGTAAATTCTGATTTAGAAAAATTAAAAAATATTGAAAATGAATTTAATAAATTAAAACTAAATATTCCGGGACCAAATCAATTTGTAACTTTACAAAATGAATTTAATAAATTAAAACCTAATATTCCAGGACCAAATCAATTTGTAACTTTACAAAAAGAATTTAATCAATTAAAACCTAATATTCCAGGACCAAATCAATTTGTAAATTTACAAAAAGAATTTAATCAATTAAAACCTAATATAACTAAAATACCAGAATTAGAAAAAAAATTATCTAATACATCCAATGATCCAACATTAAGAAAAGATATTGATGAATTGAAAAAAAATCAAAAAAGTGTAGATGAAATAGATAATGTAATAAAAAATAATTTTAGTACAACAAATGTAAAATTTGAGGAAGTAAATAAAGCAGTTTTAAGTTTAGATGATAATTTAAAAGAATTTAATAAAATAAAAGCTGATGTTGAAGAATTAAAAAAAAAAAATAATTAAGTTTGATTAAATTGATAAATATTAATACAATTATTTAAAATTTCAGAATCATAACCTAAATATCCATTATCTTTTTTTAAAAAATCAAAAGCTTCTTCAAAATAATCTTTAGCTTGAGAATATTTATTATTTTTATAATATATAATACCCATTATATGTGAAATATCAGGACTATTAAAATGTTTAATTTTGTTAAATAATGGTTTAATAATATCAATATTGGTATTATTATCATTAACAAGTTTAGCAATTTTAATAAAATCCGGATTAAAAATTAAAACATTATTTTTATTAAATGATGATGAGAACATACCAATTTTAGATCCTTCTAAGAAAAGATATTTATTAATAATGCCAATTTTAATTTTATTATCATAGATAAATTTAGACATCATTATTTTCATAGAAAATGAATAAATTTGAGTATAATTATATAATTTAGAAGCAATATCTTTTTTAATAATATAACTTGCTTTAGATGGTAAAATAGTTGTATTTAAATCAAAAATTTTTATATCAGAATTTTCATCATGATTAGATGTAAATCCAGTTAAAATAATATCCCAATTATTAATAAAATTATTAATATTATTTTTAAAATTTTTAATATTATTTAAATAATCGTTTGAAATAATAGAATCATCTTCTAAAATTAATGCATAATCTATATTATTATCCATAATTTTTTTATAAATATATCTATGTTTTTCAATATTTGATACCATGTTTTTATTAATAAAACTAATATTTCTATCAAATTCTTCAATATTAGTTTTAATTAAATTAGTAGATTTTTTCAATTTATCATTATCAATATTAAAATCAAAATCAATAATTTCAATATCAAATTCGAGTTCTTTTAATTTATGTATAGTAGTATCTAAATATTTTTTTCTATTAATAAGTTTTTTATTATGAATAATAAAAGTTTTCATTTTATTTATATAAAAAAATGAAACTTTTATATAAATACTATAAATGTTAGAATTTTGTGAATTATGTAATAATTTATTATATATAAGAATATTTAATAATAAATATGAAAAATTATGTAAAAATTGTGAAAAATCAATATTTGAGACAAATATAAGTAAAAAATTATCAGAAATAAATTATAGTGATAATGAATTATTATATAAAAGATATCATGCAGAATATAATATAAAAAAATTAGATAATGGAAAAGAAATAAAAATTCCAATAAATAAATTATTAATAAATGATCCAACTTTAATTAGAATTGTTGATCATAATTTAAAAGCACCAAATGGTTATGAACATAATTCTGGAGATGCTGTTTGTTATTTAAAACAAATAGATCAAACATCAATATGGATATCAACAAAAACTGGTGAAATATGGAGAAATCAAGATATAAAAAAATGATTATATATTATACATATAAAAGTATATGACTTCTTTACAAAAAAATATTGAATTTGAAAATATAACAATAATAAAAGAAAAAACCGAAAATGATATAGAAAAATTAGATATAGCATCAAGATTATTAACAAAATATGAATTTACGTGTTTAATAGGTTTAAGAACAAGTGATTTATCAAATAATTCTCCAAGTTTTATTGAATTAAATAAAAATAATATAACAAATAATATGAATTATAGAAAAATAGCAATTGAAGAATTAAAACAAAGAAAATTATATTATACAATAGTTCGTCGATTGATAAATAAAAATATTTATATAAGTGTATCAGATGAAAGATTAGATTTAACTGCTGTAGAAGAATTAATAGAATGATAAATGCATATATGTAAATTTTTCAAAAGATTGTTTAGAAATAATAGTGTGTTTTTTTTCTCTTAATTTATTAATTTTTATAAAATTATCACAATTATATTTATCATTAATAAAACTTATATGTGCTTCAGTAACTAAATTATTATTTATTAAATAATTATATATTTTACTACCTCCAATATAATAAGTATTATTATTATATTTTTTTAATGTATTTTCAATATTATCATATATTTTAATATTAGGATAATTTTCAATCATATTAGTTTTATTATTTTTAGTTAAAACAATATTAGTTCTATTAATTAAAGGTTTTTTTGGTAATGACATCCATGTATTATATCCCATAATAATATTAGAATTATTTGTAATAATTTTAAATAAATTTAAATCTTCTTTAATATTCCATGGTATTTTATCTTTATAAGATATGCCCCCTTCTAATGTACATGCAAGAATTATATTAACCATGTTTTATTTTTTAAACATATTATATATAATAAATATGTTATATTTATATATATTATTAATATTAATATTAATATTAATATTAATATTATATAATTACGTTAATTTTTTAAATAATAATTATATCAATAATTTTTTAAAAAATGATAATGATTATTATATTAATAATATGTCTATATATGATATAAGAGCAAGAAATAAAATTTCTAAAAAACATTATAAAGAAACAATTACTAATTTAACATATAAATTAAATTTATTAGAAAATATTAAAATTATATTTTTATGTATTAAAGTTGATATATTTTTTTATAATTTAAAAAGTTATTATTTACCAAAAAATCATAATATAAATAAAATTAAATGGAATTTATGTTTTATGAAAAATAATTTATATGAAGAAGGATTACCTCATACAAGAGAAAATATAATATTTTTACCAAAATATTTATTAAATGTTGATAATAATATATTAATAAAAATATTAATTCATGAAAAAATACATATATATCAAAGATATAATAATATAAAAATAACAAAACATTTAAAAAAAATAGGTTATAATAAATATAAAAAAAGAAAAAATATAAAATTGATAAGATCAAATCCAGATATAGATAATTATATTTATATAGATAATAAAAATAAATTAATGTATTATGAATATAAAACAGATTTTCCTATAAATATTAATGATATTAAAAAAAATAATTTATATGAACATCCTTATGAAATGATTTCTTATATAATAGAAAAAGAATGGTAAATAATTTAAATCAAAAACATGAAATTATATTAAAACAATATGGACAAAATGAATTATCAAAAAATGAAATAAGATATAAAACCTTTTTTACATTAAATCCAATATTTTCAAAAAATTTTAATAATATTAATGATAATAAATATTATAAAAATAATTATTCTGCAGCTAAATTTGATGATTTTATATATATATATAAAGATGACCTTTATAATAAAATTAATAAAATAAAATGAGTAAATATATTTTAGAATTAAAAACATTTCAAGCAACAACTTTTAAACAAGTAATTGATGCTTTAAAAGAAATTTTAATGGATGTTAATTTTGAATTTGATGAAAAAGGTTTAAAAATAATGGCTATGGATACAAGTCATATTGTTCTTATATTTGCTAAAATGGAAGCTGATAAATTTGAAGAATATAAATGTAATTCTAAAAAAGGTAAAGTTTATGTTGGATTAAATATGTTTAAATTACATGCCATTATTAAAACTATTACTAATAATGATACATTAACTTTATTTATTGAAGAAGATGATCCTAATAAATTAGGTATTAAAATTGAAAATTCTGAAAAAAATTATAAAACAACATATAAATTATTTATGTTAGATATTGATATTTTAAATGTTAATATTCCACCTGTAGATTTTCATACAATTATTACAATGCCTACTATATATTTTCAAAAAATTATTAGAGATATGCATAATATAGCAGAAACAATTGAAATTAGAAGTATTGATAAATATTTACAATTAAGTTGTAAAGGTGAATTTTGTACTCAAGAAACAATAATAGGTGTTGATAATAATTATTCTGTTAATATAAAAAAAAATGAAACTAATAATATTGATGATATTATACAAGGTGTTTTTAATTTAAAATATATTGCTATATTTACTAAATGTACAAATTTATGTCAAAATGTAGAAATATATTTAAAACAAGAATATCCATTAATATTATCTTATGATATTGCTAATTTAGGAACAATAAAATTAGCATTAAGTCCTGAAATTAATAATAATTAAAAATTATTATATTCATTTGACATTAAATTATATATTCTTTCTTTATAATCATCTATAGTTTCATCCTTTATTTTTTTTTCTAAATTTAATATTTTAACATGAATATTACAATTTCCATCTAATATCATTTTTGAAAAACCATGTATAGGATTTTCACCTTTATACCAATAAAAAGTTGGATTTATTTTATAATCTTTATATTTTATTATTATTGGTAATATATCTAAACCATCCTTAAATGCACCTGATTTAAAATTTGCTATATTTTTATTTGGTTCTATTGGATCCATTCCATCCGGAAATATTACTAATATATTATCATTTTTATTATTTATTACATATTCTTTTATTTTATGAGAATTACCTTTATTTTTTTTATTTATTATTACTGATCCTAATTTTTTATTTATAAATTTTGTTCCCGGTATTGATAAACCATTTATATCTGCTAAAAAACATACATTTCCAAATATTGCTGTTAATACTATTCCATCAAATAAAGATATATGATTTGATACTATTAAATAATTTTTTTTTTTTATTTTATTATAATTTTCAATATTTATTATATTTAATGATTTAAATCTTAATGTTCTTATAAATATTTTTGAAAAAAATATATTTATTATTGATATATATTGTTTTGGTGTTATTATTATTAATAATATATATATTAAATATATTAATATTGCTAAAATTAAAAAAAATATAAACATATAATGTATCATATTAAAATAATTAATTAAAATGTTTTTTATATAAAATACTTGAATATTTTGAAACAAAAAAATTATAATTTTTTATATTGGCTAATTCATTTTCTTTTAACCATATACGTAAAATATTTGCATTCTTTTTTACTGTTATTGATATTCCATTTATATTATTATTATATTTTGTTTCATTACCTAATTTATCATTTATATAATTATAAAATAATTTAAACCACTTTTCATTAACTTCATCATTATTTACTTTATATGAATAACATCCACCTTTTATATTAAAATCATCCTCCCATCTTGGGGATATATGTTCTCTAAAAATAAAAAACATTCCTTTATACCATAAATCTTTAAATGCTTCAAAAATTTCTATAAATTTATCATTTGAACTTATTGTTGTTATAAAAATATAATTTTTTATATCCCAATCAGAATTATTATCATGAAAATATAATGACCATATATCATTTAAAAATAAATTTTCTGAACTTGTCATTATATTTATATTTATATTTTTATTTTTATATATTACTTTTTACTTTTTTTATTATATTATTCTTTTTTTTTAAAAAACCTATTATTTGTAATAAAGAATCACATAAATCATCTTGTTTTAATTTATATTCATTCATTATTTCTTCCAATTTTAAATCATTTTTTATTAATTCTTTACATAATTCTATTGATTTTTTTTTATTATTTCTATATTGTTGATTTTTATTACAAGTTTTATCCATTTCTATTCCTTCCAATTTAACTGATGCACTTACTTGTATAATTTCTTTAACATAATTATCATAATATTTTAAATTATAAAAATAACCATATAATAATATTTGAGTTGTTTTCATTATACCTTTACTTGGTTGATTTTCTATTAAAATATAATCTATTTTATCAGTTGTTATATCTTTTAATTTACCTATTATATCATCCATTCTTATATAAATTATTTCACATAAATTATTTATATTTATATTTTTTTTTACTTTATCAAATAATTTTATTACTTCCCATATTAATATTCTATCATTTTCTAATATTGTTAATCCTAAATTTACTATACCTATATCAAATGAAATTATTAACATTATTATTTTTTTATATTATTTTTTTATATACATTTTTTATTTGCGTTATATATAAAAGTGTAATATTATACTTAATATACAAAATGGAATTTGAAATTGATAATAATTTTAATAATGATTTTGAATTTAAAATACCTAATAAAAAAATTAATCTTATTGATGATAACATCTTATTCAATAAATCTAAAATTTCTAATGATGTTTTAAGTATGGGTAGTAGTTCAAGTGATAATATGAGTAATATTAGTGATGATGATAATATTGATAATGATACTAATTCTGAAAATTCTATCAAAATTAATAATATTAATAATAATAATTATAATGATAGACCTAATAATAAAAGAGATGAAATTATTGAAAAAAAAGAAATTTTATACCAATTTGATAGATTAAAATCTAAAGGTGTTAAAGTTCCTTATGAATTTAATATGAATAGTGATATTAATGAAATGCGTAATTCATATGAAAGAATTAAAAGAGAAAAATCTATTGATTCATCTATTAGATTTCAAAGAAAAATGATGATGGGATTTGTTACTGGTTTTGAATTTCTAAATAATAGATATGACCCATTTGCTGTTGAATTAAATGGATGGAGCGAACAAGTTCATGAAACTATTGATGATTATGATGATATTTTTGAAGAATTACATGAAAAATATCAAGCAACCGGATCTGATATGGCACCAGAATTAAGATTATTAATCTCATTAGGAGGTAGTGCATTTATGTTCCATTTAACCAAACGAATGTTTAGTAATACTAAATTACCTAATGTTGAAGAAGTATTACAAAAAAATCCTGATTTAATGAAAAAATTTCAAGAAGCATCCGCTATGGAATATATGAATGGTTATAGACCACAAACACAAGAAACCAGAAATAATAATCCTACCACATCTACTGGTGATATTTTTAGTATGGTTTCTGGATTATTCAGTAATGATAACAATAATACTAATAATGATATTGATAATATTATTAATAATGTTCATTCGCAAATTAATATTAATCCCAAAAATGAAGACAATATGATGGAAACTTTAACCGTTACTGATGACGAAATTACTTCTTTGATCGAAGATAATATTGATATTACACTTTCTAATCAAAAAAAAAATAAAAAAAATAAAAAAAATAATGATAAACGAATATTAACACTTTAAATTACTTTTTAAAATTATTATTCATCTTTTCAAATGTTGATTTTGATGTCTTTAACGCTTTCTTTATAGATTTTGAAATATTTTTTGGAGAATTCTTTAAATTTGATATTGGATCACTTAATACACTTTTTATTCCTTTTTTTGTATTTGATACATTATCTAATACATTTGCTGAACAATTTGATAAAACTGGTAATAACATTGCATTCAAAAATACTATTACTATCAAAAATAATTCTATTATCGAACCCCACATTATAAATTCTCTTCTCATATCTTCTGAACATTTACATTTCTCATTTATCAAATATCTTGTATAATTCACTGTATAATAAAAATAAAATACTATTGTTACCAAAAATATTAATTCTACTACTAAATATAACATTGTTACACTACTATTCATTTTTATTGATGTAGGATTTACTAATAATGTTATTATATAATATACAAATGCAAATAAACTAAATTTTTTTATAAATTCTTTATTCTCATGTTCTGCACATTCACAACCTGTATTTTCTAATTTTTCTATATATAAATAAGTTGTAATTAAAAGTATTGCTACTAATAATTTTATAACTAATATCCCTAAAAATTCTTTATTCATATTTTTATTTTAAAATAAGATATTTTATTTTACCTATTTTTTGGATCTACATACTTTATATCTAAAAATTTAAATATATCATCTTCATTTTTTATATCTACTATTTCATTATTTTCTATATTTATTAATTTATGCTCATTTAACCTATAACCTTTCACTTTTGCCTTATTTCTCATCATTATATTATGTTCTTTTGAACCAGTAAAATATAATTGAGCTAACGGATATTCTTTTTTATTTGTTACCATTATATCTATCCTTCTTGCTACATCTTTTTCACTTAATTTTACTATACCCATGAATTTTATATCTTTACATGCTAATACTTCTAATATATATCCTTTCTTTATACCACTTTCTACTATACTTTTTAACACTTTATCATCAGAATTTACCAATATATCTATATCACCACTATCTTGTTTCATTCTTCTATAACTTCCTACTATTGAATAATCATTTATACCCTTTATTTCTTTTAATATTTTTTTCATTATATTATCATGAATACTCATCTCTTCATATGGTATTCTTTTATCCAAATCTTCATAATATTTTATACCTATTTTTTGCTTATCATTCAATAAATCTAAATTTTCTTTTAATTCTTCTATTCTTAATATTCCTTTATCATTCAATTGCTTCTGTTTTGCTGGACCTATACCATATATTTTTGTTAAATCTTCTGACATTTTTTCTGGAATTTTCATTTCTAACACTTTTTCTATTTTTTCTTTTATACCTTTACCTATTCCTTCCACGTTTTCTACATCTTTTATTGTATATATCTCTTTTCCTCTCAAATTTTTTATTGCTTTTAAATAAGCATTCCTTTTAAATATTACTTTTTCATTATTTAAATATTCTGTTAATTTATCTATTATCGGTTTATTATAATTATCCATTTTTTCTGGAATTTTCATTTCTAACACTTTTTCTATTTTTTCTTTTATACCTTTACCTATTCCTTCCACGTTTTCTACATCTTTTATTGTATATATCTCTTTTCCTTTCAAATTTTTTATTGCTTTTAAATAAGCAATCCTTTTAAATATTACTTTTTCATTATTTAAATATTCTGTTAATTTATCTATTATCCGTTTATTATAATTATCCATTTATTTTAATTAATAAAAATATCATTTTTTTTCATGTATTTCTAATAATTTAAATTTTGTTGATTTCTCTATATTTTTTATCTTTAACATCTTTTCTATATCATTCTTATCCACATATTCTATATATATACTCATATTATCAATACATGTATCCAATATTTCTCTTTTACTTATTTCATTATTATATATATATGATAACATACTATTTACCATACACTCACTAAAACTTTTATCCTTATAATTTAATAATAATTTTGATATTAATATACTTTTATCTCTCCATTTTATAAACTCACAAAATACATTATAATCACAATCACTTGAATATACCCTCTTTTCTAAATAATATAATGGTATTAACCAATAATCTTCATTCTTTTTATATATTTCATCTATCTTTTTTTTTACTTCATCTATTGGATATAAATCCAATATCTTTTTATATATTTCAAAATTATCTTTCTGATTTATCATAAATTTTAATATTATATCTATATTATCACTAAAATACAATTCATTCATATCATTTACTATATTTTTATATATTTTATCAAAATTATCTATAGATAATTTATTCAAAAATAACGTTATTTTCTTTTTTTTTATATCTTCACTTTTAAATTTACAATTAAAACTTGAAGTATATAATGAATTTTCACTTGGTGATTTTTCTACCTTTTTTACATAAGTATCCGTCTTTATCAATTCTTTTATAATATTCACTTTTTTTAATATATTTTCTGATATTATTACTGAATCTATATTATATTTTTTTTTTAAATCATTAAATGTTTTTATATCTTCCATTTATTTTTTTATTATTATTAATAAATATGAAAATTACTAACCTTTTTATTATATCTATTATTATTATTATTATTATTATTATTCTTTTATGCTTAAATAATAATGAATATTTTAACAATAATAATAATAATAAATATATTTATTATTTCTCACTTTCTACATGCCCACATTGTATAGATTTTGATAAAACTTGGTCTAAATTTGAAAATAATAAATGTATCAAATATACTGTTGATCAAAATAAAAAAGCTAAAGAACTTTCTACTATATTTGAAATTAATAGTTATCCTACTATAATTGTTACTGATAATAATAATAAATTAATCGAAGATATTAATGATAGATCATGCACTAATTTAAAAAATATATGCCTTAAACATAATATTACATGTAATGTTACATGTTAAATTTATTTATATATAAACCACTATATCTATAGTGTTTATTTTTACTTTATACATATATATTAACCATTCAAATTCTTTACTTCCTTAAACACTTTTGTCATTTTTAATATATCATTTGACATTTTTAATATATTTATTTTTATATTATCCACATTATCTTCATACTTTTTTATCCTTTTTTTATTATCTAATATTGATTTTATATATATTAATATTAAAAATACTATTATTACTATATAATAATTTATATTATTGTTATCAATATAACATGTTATTTTATTATCTAATTTATCATTAAATGCTATTAATTCCATTCTATTTTATATTTACTTTAATTTAAAATCATTTTTTTATATTCTTCAAAAAATATAAAATTAAATGTCAATTGACTCAAATTTAATACAAGATTTTAATAAATTACACCTTAAATTACTTTATAATGAATTTTTAATCAAACTTAATGATATTAATAAAGAATTTCATATTCAAGATTTTAACTTTTTAAAAAACAATTTTCACATTTTTAATCAATATTTAGTTCAAGAAAATAAAACTCATAATACTATTCAATTTAGTCAATTATCATTACTTTTATATAAACCTTATAATATTAAAAATATTATAATTAATTTTAATAATACATCTAATATTATTATTAATTTAAATGATTATTTCCAAACTATCAATAATAGTTATTTAAAATATAATATTGATGAAAAAAAAAATTATCACTCTATACATAATAATCATTTAATATTAACTAATAATTATAATCAAACACTTTATTATATTACTATCAAAACTCAAGAACCTACATATAAACTACATATAGATCTACCAATACAAATTAATGAATATATACTTCACGATATTACACCTATATATTCTAATATAAATATTAAATTAGGTTATATTAATAATAATTTATCTAATTTAAATATTTTAACTTTATTTAATTATGAACATATTAATGATATTAAACTTATATCATCTAATACAAATCCTAACTATTATTTAGATACTAATCATAATTTAACTATTCTAGAACATTATAATTCTACTTCAGACTTTATACATCATAATCCTTTTTTTATTTATTTACAATATAGTAATATTCATAAAACATATATAAATAATTTTATTCAATTTAATATTACAACTTCACCTAATACTGTTACTACAACATCAAATATAATTTTAACTAATATTATTACTACAATTAATTTACCTTCCAAAATTAAAAATCATTTTATTGATAATAAAGATTATCAATATGCTTATACACCTAATAATAATAATACTTTTAACCTAAATCCTAATTTTAGAGGAACTACATATACAATTACTTTTCAACTTGAACATAATTATATACTTTCTAATCTTTATAAATATTATATTACAGAAGAAAGCTACCCACGACCTCGTATTACAGATTATAGATTATTATTAAAAACATTTATTTTTAATGATAACGAAAAATCATATAATATACAAAATCTATTTACTGATGAATATGATAAAAATCTTACATATACTGCTTCAATTAATAAAATTATACGTCATAATGATTATTTTGATTTTAATTTTAATACTTTAAATATTAATAAAATTGATAATAATAATTATTTTAAAATCATAAATCATAATTTAATTATTAAACCCAATTATAGAAATATTATTTATAAAATTCATATTAATGCAGAAAATAAGTATCATCAAACTTCAGATAGACCACAAGAAGTTTTTATCATTGAAAATAGATTAATTAATATTAAAGGTAAATCATTTATACATTATTTAGATAAAAATCAAGACAAAACTATTCATTTAAAAGATTATTATTCTTTAAATAATTATAAATATTATTATATCAGTTATCAAAATGATAATCAATATTATTATAATTTAGATAATCATTATTATACTATTTATCCTAAATATAGAAATAAACAATATACTATTAATTTTACAATTATTTATAATGATCCTTCTACTCAACAGTATGATACTGCCAATTTTAATATTATAATTTATGAAACTTACTTACCAACTATTTATATTAATTATCCTATTATTAATATTTTTAATTTAAAAAATACTCAAATTATTTGTAATTTAGAAAATTGTTATAATTATGAATTAGATAATCATATTGAATATCATATTTTAAATAACTATAATTCGAATCATATTAGATTAAATAATAATCATATTTTTATTAATCCAGATTTTAGAAATATTAAATATAATATTGATATACAAATTATTGATATAATATATAATAATTCAAACATTATTAAATTTAATATTCATGAATTACATCCTATTAATATTATAAATTATACTTCCAATTATTTATTAAATTTTGAATTACTTCATATTAACCTTAATGAAATTTTTTATAATAATAATAATTCTCATAATCAATATAAAATTGATAATAATAATTCTAATATAAGTTTTAATAATAATATTATTCAAATTACACCATTATATCAAAATACTACATATAATATTAATATTAATGCTATAGATAGAGAATATCCTCAATGTAATTTATCATTTACATTATATATTTATGATAATATATTACCAACTATTAAACCTTTAATTTCTAAAATTAAAATTAATTTATATAAATATGAATTTTATGATTATCAAATGAAATATAATTTAAATAATTTAATTAATTATCCAGATTATAGAAAAAATATTACATATATTATATTATATAATCAACAATTTGCTATTAATACTCAATATATATCCATATCTAATAATAATTTAATTGTTAATACAACTGATATATCATTATTTAATCAATTTAATGATTATACTATTCAAATTAGAGATAATAGAAATTTAATAGACGATTATATTGATATTACTTTTTATAATCAAATATTTACTGAAAAAATTAATAATGGTAATTATACATTAGATTTAACTACATATATTAATAATTATAATGATTATGATTATAAATTATATATTGATAATAATTTTGTTGGTTCTAATTTAATTTATAAAATTCAATATTATAATAATCTTAATTATACTATCTATATATCTATACTTTATTCTAATATTGAATATGATTCTCTTTTTATTAAAATTCAAGAACCTTCTCCATTTATTATCATTAATAATCATTTAGATATTCATTATAATTTAACACCTATTTATTTAAATAATTATATTCAAATACATGATATTTCTAATTTAACTCAACAAAATATCAAATTTAATATTGATTATTATTATAATTCTAATTATTATACTATTATCGATAATATAAATACTATTGAGAATTCTAATATTTATTATATACCTCAAAGTAATATTTTATTATCTAATAACAATTTAATTATTAATACTTCTAATATTATTACACCTAATAACGAATTTGGTATTAAAATTCATATTAATATTGATAATAGTAATTATACTTTTGAAAATTATTTATATTTTAATATAAAATATTAAATAAACTATATAAATTATTACTAATGGCAGAAATTATTAATAATTTTAAATTAACATATAATTTTAAAAATAAAAATTTTTTTAATTATAAAGATCATATTAAAATAAAAATTTATTATAAAAATAAAACTCAAAATATAGAATATTTAAATATTCAAATTATTAATAAAATTGGTATTGAATTAATTAAAACTAATCCTGTTATTATTAATTCTTCTCAAATTATTAATTTTACTGATTATTTTCAAAATAATACTAATTGTAATTTATATTATAGTATTACAGGTGATTCTCATTTATATGAAGATATAAATACATCAAATATTTTAATTAATTATAATTATCCTCATAAAGATTATATATTAACTGTTTATGCTACAAATAATATTAATATTTGTTTTTTTAATATTATAATTAAAGAAAATAAATATCCTATACCAAAAATTAAACAAGAAATATCAAATTATTTTCAAAATAATAATTTAAATGAATATTTTCAATCGGGTTTAAATCATAATACACTTACATATTATTTAGATTATTCTTCTGATTTTATTACACTTAATAATTCAAATTTATTTGTTAATAATAATTTATTTAATAATTCAAATATTGAAAAAAAAAATTATTTTAATTTAACTGTTATAGATAATATATATAATGTTTCTAATATATTTTCATATGATATTGATCAAGAACCTTGTATTTATAATAAAACTATTAATTCAGTTGAATTTAACTATTTAAGTAATATTTCTATTAATTTAAATAAATATATTGTAGTTCCTGAAAATAATAAATATTATATATGTAATATTACACAAAATCATAATACTACTAATGATAATGATAATCATAAATATTTTAATTTAAATTCTAATATTTTAACATTAATACCAGATTATAGAAATACATCATATGATATTACTATTACTACTAAAAATACTGATTATAATTATCAACATATTTTTAATATTAATATTATTGATAATACTTTTAAAAATAATCCTATTATTAATCAAAAAGAATATTATTATAAAAATATTAATAAAATTATTGATATAACTACATTATTTGAATATGAAAATGATATTACATATAAATATTATATTCAATATAATAATGAAATTAATAGTTATTTAAAAAATAATTCAAATTTATTAGATATAAAATATAATAGTAATATTGCTATTATTTATAATAGTAATTTAGAAATTTTTAATCATTTTAGAAATAATATTTTCTATTTTAATCTTTATATTGAAGATATTAATTATGATAAATATGATTATATTACATATATTATTACTGAAACTGATCCTATAATTATATCTAAAAATTTTGAAAATATTATTAAAGAAAAAGGTAAAAGTGAACTCAATTTAAATGAGTATTTTTCTAATTTAACTTCTAAAATAATTAATTATAATATTATTTATAACTATGATAATATTAATATAAGTGAAAGTAATTTAATTATTACTCATAATAAATATAAAAAATATGAAATTACAATAAATGCTACTATTTCAAAATTTAATAATAGTGATAAACAACAAACTATTATAATTGATGAAACTATTAAAATAAATAATTACTTAAATTTAGTTCCTACATCAAATATAATTACAATAAAAAATAATAATTATGATTTAAAAAATTATTATTTATTAGATAAATATAATTATGTTTTAAGATATAGAATTAATAAATTTAAATATTATGATGTTGATAATTATATTTATTTATTAAATTATGATAATAGTAATATTACTTATAATTATAATAATCATATTTTTAATACAGCATTCATTAATGTTAAATATAAATTTATTAATTCAAATATTCATAATATTATATATGATAATTCTAATATTATTAAATATGATAATGATTATTTTTATTTTAATAAAATAAATGATAATTTTAAATTTTTAAATAATTATACTATTGATATTAAACATATTCAAAAAAAAAATTTTGTTCAAATTAATAATGATATTATTAATTTTTCAAATTTAATTCCATATATATTTCCAAACAAATTTGAAGTTATTACTAATATATTATATAATACACAACAAAGTGATATTTTACCAAGATTAATTGATAAAAATATTACTTTTAAATTTGATGAATCAAATATAAATCAAATTAAAGGTTGTAATATAATAAATGATATAATAACAGATAATAATTATAAATATAATTTATTAGATAAATATAATTATTTAAATTATGATTATAGTTTTCAATTATCAAATATTACTTGTAATATATCAAGTTTTATTGATAATAATTATTTAATAATAAATAATAATCGTGATAATCAACAAATTCAATATAAAATTAATAATGAATTAACTTTTTATTTAATTCATTCAAATTTATAATTTAATTTTATTATAATTTAATGGAAAAATTGGAACAGGTTGTTTAATTAAATTTGGAGCTTTGATTTTATTTGGAAATATAATACAAAAATAAGGTAACACTGGAAAAAAAATTTTATTTAACATTTATTTAATATATTAATAAAATTTTATATTCATTTTTTTCATAGATTTTAATATGATCATATTTTTATTGATAAATTATACTTCTGTGATCATTTGTTAATTTTTTTGTAAGTTTAACAGAATAAATATGATCATATTTTTATTAATAAATTATACTTCTGTGATCATTTGTTAATTTTTTTGTAAGTTTAACAGAATAAATATGATCATATTAAAAGTTATATTTATCAAAAAAATAAAAATAAATGATCGATGCAAAATTTTATCAATAATTAAAATAAAATATGTCTGAATAAAGTTCATAAAAAAAGTTAAAAA
>JGI20155J14468_10000607_pt1 | contig 29003 bp, 10 predicted proteins | sample COG_05_FD_14468 | JGI IMG/M metagenome (IMG submission 14468) | reverse complement strand
GCTCGAGGTCGTCGTCGTCTTCTGCTTCTTCTTCGTTTTTGTTCTCATCAATCTTCGCTTCCATCGCGGTGCGACGGCTTCTTTCATCATCATCATCATCAAAAGCAGCAAAAACGCTCCCCCTGACAGGTTTCGTTCGCCTTTGCCTCCTCCTTCTCAAATTTGAGAAGAGATCATTACGAGAAGAAGAACAGTGAGAATACCCTCGCTGTTGTTGGCAGCACGCAGAAGCGCTGCTCATTGCGTGTTCTTCTTCTTCTTCTTCTTCTGTGTGTTGTTTATTCTATACGACGTGTGTTTCGTGTCTCTCTCGCTTTTTTTTTTATGAGAGTCGTTCCAACACAACAAAGGAGAGGAAGAAAAACGCAGGAAAAAAAAATTTAGGGTTTTATGACAATTAGGGTTTAGGTAAACTCTCTCGGTCTTGTTCTTTTTTCTCTTTCTCTTTTTGATTCTTTTTTGATCTTCTTTTTGGAAAGAAACACCATAAAAAATGCCAGTCTTGACGATGCGCGTTCTCTCTCCCGCGAAGATGATCTCTTCTTCTCTCTCGTCGTCGTCGTTTTCAAGAAGCGCGACGACGAGTTCTTCCTCGAGGTATTCTTCTGCTACTACGACTCGCAGTCACGGGAGAACGACGAGTTGTTCCACTTCGTGTTCTTCTTCTTCTTCTTCTTCTGTATTCTCGTCTTTGTCTCATTATGGAGGACTTTTACCCCCCAAGAGAAGGAGGAAAAATCAGATCTCTCTCGCGACCAGCGCGAACGTCGAACCGTCGGACGCACCCGGCGAAGGCAAAAAACGGTTCCCTCTCCTCGCCGAAGAGAGCAGACACTCGCGCTCGGAACCGAGGAAGTACAAACACCCGCAAAACGAAGGGTGCGCGGTGACGTATTCGTTCGATACGGATGCGTTCGGGAACTTTAAAGTGGTGGAGATTTGGGAGGACGGGGTGGTGAAACCGATGGACGCGCCTGGGGAAGGGAAGAAACGAGCGCCGGAAGCGATGCAGGAGAGAGAAAAAGACGACGGGTGGGACGCGAAGAAAGGACACGGGTTGATGTTCGGGTACGTGGAGGAGAGGAATCCGGATAACGCGTGTTAGAATTCAAAGAGATCAAACGTGCTGACTGTGTATATACTACTTGTTTAGAGCGAGAGAGAAAGAGAGAGTAACGCCTTTATTCTTCCGTCTGAATTTGAAAATGTTGTAAATATAGATAATTTAATATCGTTATTGAGTGTTAATGGTACGACGACCGACTAATCTGCTGCTATATCTAATCTTCTATTTCTACCCTTTTTATTGCCTATCGTCGTCGCTCCCCGAGGCCGAAGAACCGCCTTGAATCCACTTTTCTAAAAGTTCGTCTCGTTTTCGTAATCTGGCGTCGGCCCAATTTCCGTCCGCGTCGGTGCGTTCCTTCTTCCTTGTATTCTTCGTTTTGATGCCACTCGGTATGTCCTCTTCCGTATCCTCCTCCTCGTCGTTACCGCCAAAGCGACTCTTCAACTCTCGTTTCCTCTGCTCCTCTTTTTCCTTCACCCTCGCCATCTCCTTCACCGCCTTCTTCGCTTTCCTCTTCGTCTCCACGTCTGCCTCCTCGCTCTTGGAAAGTTCCTTCAGACGAGTTTCCACCGATATCTGTATCAACTTTTGCCTCTGCATCGCCTTCCCGGCTTTACACTTCTTCCCGCCCGCGCATACAATTTTCCCTTCGCCTTGGCACCGTTTACACGCCTTCCGCGACCGTTTCGGTTTCCCAATCAACGCCCCAGAATTGTCCCGCGCTTCATTGTCCCACTCTATGTTTTCCTTTTGTTGCCATCCCGCCGCCCACTTCTCTCGATTTTTCAATTCAACCAGTGGAACTTCAATCGTTTGTTCGCGGTCGCACGTGGCGGATAACGTCACGAATTTGCTTCTCGTCTCAGAATCCACTCGTTTCGCCGTCGCTTCGAAATGTCTCCACCCTTTTGTTCGCAGAAGCGCCGTCCAATTGGTCCCGAGAACTTTGTCAAAGTTGATGGAATTTTTCGAGGAGAAGCCGCCAGAAGGGAGCGAGCCGAACCCTTCGCACGTTTGGCACGTTTGGTATCCCGTATCTGAGCACCGCTCGCATTGGAACGGAGACGACGCTTCGTCACAAACAACATTAATGGAATACGTGTTGCGATACCGGTGTCTTTTATTATTAAACGGCGGAAGTTTATTTCGGTTACTTTTAAATAATAAAGGAGGAAGAACAGAGAACGCGGAGGACAGCGACGACGCGCGCATATCTCTCTCTTCCGATAGATAAAAGAGCGCGTAAGCGCAAGTGGTAATAACACAACAAAACTTAAATGAAGAAGAAATCTTTCTTAAAAGGACAGAGTAAAATGTGACTCCTAAAAATATGACTCCTACGAAAGGACGCATGAAAGCGCAAACGTCTTGACGAAGTATCGCGCGTAATTTGAAACGCAATGTGGAATGGTACCGTCGGAGAAGACGACCAGAGTCCAAAGGCAAGACCTGTTCATTGCGGCTTTGAGTCGCGATGATACTACTACTCCTCTTCTTCTTTCATCTGCTTCTTTTTTTGGAGCGGCAACGGAGGAGGAGAGAAGGCGCGAGCGTTCGAGGAGGACGCCGAAGGTGTTCGCGAGGAAGAAGTATATCCAGCGACGGTCGGAGAAGGAGACGTCGTGGAAACAGGCGCTGACGAGGAATGTTAAAGCGATGGCGACAGTTTTGCTCTCGCGTTTGCTGTAGATGTTTCGCGCGAAGAAGTCTCGGAAGCTGACGTGGAAATTCCACCACAGCGTTCGAAAACTGGCGAGACAGTCGTAGAGGAAGAGCGGCGTGTCGTCGGCGACGTCGGTGAAGTGCATGGCGTGAGCGATAACTCTGCCTAAATTGAATGCAATTCGGGAGGTGGCGAAGATGTGTAAAAGTCTCGAGAGAAGACGTAAAGACGACGACGGTGGTGCAGATAATATCGTTTGACTTGTAGCCAAGAAATTCGAAACCAGAAACCAACCGAAAAGATCCAACGCGTCCTTCGCGAATTGCCGCGCGACACGTTTAATAGTATTTTGCTTGCTAGCAGCATTAAAGCGACGCGTGGAGGATATCTTTTTCAGACGTTTGGAAAAAGTATCAAAACCGCCGCGTATTAACGGTCCGCACTGAAACAAAGGCGCGAAAAATACGTAATGTAAGAACGTTATCATGTCCCCATCATCCGTAGCGTTCTGGTTGCCGGCGGTCGCGGATGATAGGTAATAATCAACGACGCGTAGTACGACGTATCTGGCAGCACGAAAAATGTGGAAGGAGGTCTTGCCATACATGCCATCTAAAAGTGACGAACCGGTAGTATCGATGTGACCAGAAGCAGCCAAGAGCGGAGTAGAAGTGTGCTTGCGTTCCAACTGAGCAACGCACGCGAAGGATACGCACGCGACGGGCCAGATGAAAGACGGTTTTCTAAACAGACGCGGTGCTTTCTTCCTCGCTCTGAACGAAAGCACGCAGCATAAAATTAACCACGCTGCTTTTGAAACGCCATGCATCATCACGCAGCTCAGCAGACCAAACCAAGCACCTATCAGATTGATGGATTCGTAACGCTGCGCGCGAGTTATCGCGAAGACAAATTTATAGAGGAGTAAAGATATGAGTTGAAAAGGAACCAGTACATATAACCACTCATTCGCTCGATTGTCGTAAAAGTGCGGTATCACGCGTGGTTGCTGCGCTTTATCATCCGCGAGCATTTGATTACCGTGATGTTGCGCGGCAAATAAGAGTAGGAACAACGCTGCGAACCGCGCGCTCGGAAATCGTTTCTTCGTCGGCGTCTCGTTCTTGGTGGCGATGATGCTATTGTCGTTGAAGCATTGATCATAGTCGTCGTCTAATGCTCGCTTTACGAGTACAGATATGTCTCGCGCGTTCGTACACGAGAGCAGATGATAAGTGTCCAAAGTTATTTCTAACCGTTTCGTGATTTCGATTCCAATTTTTGTAAATTGAACGGACGTTGCCCCGAGGAGGGGCGTTCGAAGCGTCCTCGCACCTTTTCCATCGACACTTTCTTGTCGGACGATCTCGAGCACAACTTTATCGATTTCATCCGTTTCATCATTTTCGCCGTTTTCGTCAGCGTCATCTTCTTCAGCGATAGCTTCAATCCCTTTTTCAATGTATTTTCTGCGGACGGCATATCGTCGAACTTTACCGCTCGTCGTTCTCGGCGTCGAGCGCGGATACGTCAAAAGAACCTCGAATCGCCTTCTGGGAAATTCACCATACGTTTTGAGTACTTCACACTCGATTTCGCGACGAAGTGCATTGACGGATTTAGATTTCGAAAAAAAAGCATCGGATACTTCGACGACGAAAACAATTCTCGCGCTTTCGTGTTTTCCGACGCCGAACGCAGACGCCGAGCCTCTCCGAACGACATTTTGAACCGAACACATCGGCCCCGCTAACGCGACGCGTTCAAACTCGTTCGCTTGAATTCTCGACGACGCACCTTCGCGAATATTATTTGCAAAGAAAGAGATGTCGAGAATATCCACGATGCGTCCGAGAATAAACACGCGTCCGTCTTGGAGAACGAACCCTTCGTCTCCGGTAACGACTTCCTTTCGATGAAAATTAAAAGTCGCGCGGGTTCTCGCTTCGTCGTTTACGTACCCGGAGCAAACGGAACGGGTATTCGTAATCACGATGCGACCAACTTGACCTGGAGCTTTTACCTCACAATTTGAATCAAACTCGAGTATTTTGAAACAGTTTCGCGTATTCACGCCGACGCAAGCGACTTCAATGAACGGTTCTCCATTTTTTGCTTCTTTTGCTACGCGAATGTCTCCGGACTCGAGCGCGTCTCGATTCGCGCGGAAAAACTCGACGTGATGTTCCGTCGCGTACACACAAATTTCGGCCAATCCATATCCGACGCGTAAACTTGATCTCTTCAAACCGTATTGTTGAAACGTATCGAAAAAAACGTTCACGGTTTGCGAACGTACAGGTTCGGATGCGTTCAACACGTGACGAAGTGAGTGCAATCGCAACGTTTCCGCGTTTCTCAAATCGCTCGAGCTAAACTTCCTCGCGGCTAACGTGAATGCGAAATCCGGCGCTTGCGTCATTGTCGATTCGTATTTTGACATGAGTCGGATCCAAACCGACGGATCTTTTGCAAAAGCAATCGGGCTGATAAAAACACACGTCGTTTTTTTCGGAAGTAAACTCACGTCGATATCGTCGTACCCGCACGCGATTGTCAACGGAACGAAAAAACCGCCGATGAGCCCCATATCGTGATATTGAGGTAACCACGAACACAGCGAGTCGTACGGATTCGTTTTGAACCCTTTTCGGATGGCCGCGCAATTTTCAGTTAACGCTCGATGCGAAAGAATAACGCCTTTTGGCTTCCCCGTCGATCCGGACGTGTATTGTATGAACGCCGTCGCTTCGGGATCGCGTTTCCAAATCGGCTCTTTTTCCTCCTCCTCGTCCTCGCGAAATTCACTCGCCGTCTCGAATTTTGTCTCAAATCCATCCACCACCCACATCTGGCAGTTCAACCCGTGCGTGTCCAACAATTTCAATCTCGTCAACTTCAACGCCGTCGCCATCTTCGAACTGCACACGACTCCCGCGCATTCCTTCGCCAGCGTTTTCAAAAACTCGTACCTTTCTCTCAGAACGTCTCTCGCTGTCGTCATGGGATCTATCGGATACACCACGCACGGTACCACGCTCGCACGCATCAGCGCCAAAAATACCGGAAACCAATCAACCCCAGGTTCATAGAGAAATATCACTCTTTTATTCTCCTTTTCTCTCTCCTCCATCGTCCGCGTCGTCGAGGAAAATGTCTTCTCGGACGTGAACATTTTCGCCAGCTTTCGATGCCTCGAACGCATATCTCTCGCCGTGAACTTCCTCTCTTCTGTTTCTTTTCCCGCCGAACAGGACACGTACGTGTACGAAAACGCATCGTTTCCTTTCAAAAGGTTCACCCAGTGATCTAACCCATCGATTGGATGCTGGTAATCGTTTATATCATCATCGTCATCGGTCATTATTGTTGTTATGAAACGCTCGCTTTTTTTTCTCTTTGAGTATTTTTTCTGAAGTAAAAATATTCGTATGGAATTTAAAGCGTTGCGTAAAATAATAATAATGGAGAAGGGTTTTGCGCGCGCGTGAATTGTTTCGCGCAGGAAACGAAGATATTCCAAATGTGGAGAATACGTTTGTGCTTTTCGCGTCGCTGCCTGATTCATGTTATTACAAGTTTTGTTCTCGCGCCGCCGTTCGATTTTACTCTTTGCCTCGCTTCGGCCGGCGCGCGTGTCTTTTACGACGATGAGGATGATGACGATAATGCGTCAGAGTTCAATCATCAAACTCGTCACTGTTTTCATCGGCAGTGTGTAATGTTCCTCCTTCATAAAGCCAACCATCTGGTAAAGGGCAGTCGTTGTCGAGGAGGTATTGTAAACATTCGGTTTGGTTGTTCTCGTGCGCTTCTCGTAACACTTCTTCGTTCCAAGGCACTTTGGCGGTTTCGTGCAAGTACTTCAAACAGTCTAAGTGGCCGAATGCGGCTGCATACTCACACGCATACTCGAATTCATCATACTTACGTTCAACAAGATACTCGAGTATGTGGAGATGACCCTTTTCAGCCGCCCTTGCGGCAGTACTCGAATCCCAAGGCGCTTTCGCTTCTTCGCGTAAGTATTTGAGGCACTCGAGATGACCGCCACCGGCAGCCCATGCACACGCCCTCCCATCGATATGACACCCATTTGCAACGCAATACTTTACCATTTCCATATAACCTTGAGATGCGGCCTCATTAATCGTCCCTTCATCCCACTCACACTTTTTCTCCTCTCGCGCCCACTTGAGCAACTCGAGTTTATTCGTTTGAGCAACTTCCCAGCAGAAATATGTTTCGTCCATCTCTTCTTCCGCATCGTAGTCATACGCTTCCCACGGAAAATGCTCCCACGCAACTTCCAAAGTCGAAATCGACGACATCTCTTCAACTTTAAACTTCTCTTTCAACTCCTTCTTGCGAGATGATCTCTTAATCAACTTTCTCGTTTCACTGTTCACTCCGTGCAAGAATTTCACATCCGTCGCATTCAACCTCGGCAAAATGTGAGTGAAAGTTATATCGTCGTTATTCACGACCACATCCCACAAAGAAGAATCTCTCGCATCCCCTCTCCGTCTTTTCTGCGCTCGCGTCTTCACTCCCACTCCCAATAATAGAGTCGCAGCAGTCGCAGCATCAGAAGAAGACATGTGTGCGCCTCTCGTTGTGTTCACTCTGACGGGGAAAAACTCTGGGGAAAAAAGATATCTCACACTTCTTCATATCTTTGACGCGTGTGTTCTTTCTCTCTCTCTCTCGCTCTCTCTTTGCTTTAAAACGCGCGCGTTTTGCACGACACCCGAGAAGCGAGCAGCGCTGATATACCGAGTCATCTTCTCGGAGGAGAGAGATTGAAGCTGTGCGAAGATATTCGTAAAGAAAGGAGTTTATGATGACGATGACGATGACGACGGGGATATCCTCGATTGGAACCAAGAAGAACAGCATTAACCGCGCGAAGGTGTCGTCGACGAGAAGAACACGAAGCGTCCGAGCTGCTCTTTCCAGCAGCGGCAGCAAAGGGAGCAACTTTGTGGTGCGCGCGTCTTCGTCTTCTTCTTCTCCTTCTGACGACGAGAACAACTCTTTGGGTATTAAAGATACGATCATCGTCGGTGGTGGTGTCTCTGGGTTGTCCACGGCGTTTACGATGAAATCGAAGAACGCATCGTGCGATATCATGGTCACGGAAATCCGAGACCGCGTCGGAGGGAACGTGACCTCGAAGAATGACGGTCAATACATATGGGAGGAAGGACCGAACTCGTACCAACCGGGAGACGCGGTGTTGAAGTTAGCGTGCGACGCCGGGATGAAGGAGGATATCGTTCTCGCGAACCCGGATTCGGATAGGTACGTGTTGTGGGATGGGGAGTTGAGAGCGTTGCCGAAGGATATACCGACCGCAGTGCTCGGGGATTTTTTGACCTGGCCCGGGAAGATTCGAGCTGGTTTAGGGGCGGTGGGTATTCGCATGCCGAAAGAGGAAGGTAAGGAGGAAACGGTGAAGGAGTTTGTATCTAGAAATTTAGGCGAAGAGGCGTTTCAGAGATTAATTGAACCGTTTTGCTCGGGCGTGTACGCCGGTGATCCGGCGATGTTGAGCGCGGAAGCCGCGACGGGTAGAGTTTCGGTATTAGAGAATAAAGGTCCGTGGCCGGGTTTGTTTCCGGGCGCGTTGAAAGCGCAATACGAAGGCGCGAAGAAGAAGAAGGAAAATCCGAGAGATCCGAGATTGCCGGTGATTGAGGGTCAAACGGTTGGGAGTTTTAAAGGCGGTTTGCAAACGTTACCGGAAGGATTGGCGAAGCAGTTAGGAGAGGGCATCGTGAAGTTGCAGTGGAAGCTGATCAAAACGGAAAAAACCGAGGACGGTCTGTTCTCTTTGACGTACGAAACTCCAGAAGGGGAGAAGAAAGTGAAGGCGAAATCCGTCGTGTTTACGCAACCGGCGTACGTGGTCGCGGATACGGTGCGAAGTATCGCGCCAGAAGCTGCGAAATCGTTCGAGAAGTTCTACTATCCACCTGTTGCGTCTGTCACCGTCGCATACAAACGCGACGCGTTTAAATTAGACGGCCGTTCAGCCTTGCCTGAAGGCGGCTTGACCGGTTTCGGTCAACTCCATCCGCGAACGCAAAAAGTGCGCACGCTAGGCACCATCTACTCCTCCTACTTATGGGCCGACGACGGACGATGCCCTAAAGACGAATTCATGATCCTCAACTACATCGGCGGCGCCCGAGACGTCGAAATTCAAAAACTCAATGAAGACGAACTCGTCCAAGCCGTCCACGCCGACGCTTTAAAAACCATCTTAAAACCAGACACGCCGTTGCCGAAAAAAGTTGGCGTTCGCATGTGGTCCAAAGCTATCCCGCAGTTTAACCTCGGTCACTGGAAACTCTTAGACGAAGCTAAAGAACTTTTGAAAAAAGAAAAGTGCAGCGAAGAGGACGGTTTATTTTTAGGCGGAAACTACGTCGCCGGCGTCGCGTTTGGCCGGTGCGTCGAATACGGCGTCGATCAAGCCTCGGACGTGTTGAACTTTTTAGATAAGCAGAGACGAACCGTATAATAATATTATAGTACTACTTTATACTCGTACAAAAGCACACCGATACCGCGTGCCACTGAATACACGTTTCGAAGCTCTTCTTCTTTTTGTCCTTCTTTTCCTTCTTCTTCTTCTTCTTCTTCCGCGCAGAGTTACGCTCTCGTCTGCGAGTTTTGCCTCCGATTTTGTTTCAAACACCTCATTATAAAGGAGCTCGATTTCCTCGGATTTACGAATATGGGCGTCCCTAAATTCTACCGATGGCTGAGCGAGCGGTACCCGATGCTGAATCAGCAAGTCAACGCGGCCGGTGTGCCGGACATTGATAATTTGGTACGTGTTCTCTTCGTCATCGTTTCTCTTATCGATGATGTTGTTGGTTTTATCTACTAAACCCGCGCGGTTTAAGTGCAATTTTGCGCGGGAAATTTGTGATCGCACAACGGGGAAAATGCGATGTAATTTCTGTTCTTTCAAACGACAGAGAGCGGATGACGACGACGACCAAAACGAGACATCAAAAGTGTTCGCGCGTCGTCGTCGTTCATCGCGTTTCTTTCTGTTCCTTTGACCGCTTTTTCCGGCTTCGAAAGAGAGACGGACATGACTCTCGAGTAGTCTAATTCTTGTTACTTTTAACTAATAATTCTCTCTCTGTTTCTCTCTCTACAGTATTTGGACATGAACGGGGTCATTCACAACTGCTCCCACGGCGCAGGAACGGATACGAACACGCGCATGACCGAAGAAGAGATGATGGCGAAAGTATTCGCGTATTTAGACCACATATATCGAATGGTGCGACCGAAAAAGTTGCTGTATATGGCGATCGACGGCGTCGCGCCGAGAGCGAAGATGAATCAACAGCGGTCGAGACGGTTTCGGTCGGCGAAGGAAGCGGAAGAGGCGAAGGCGGAGGCGTTGGCGAAAGGCGAACCGGAAGCGCAGGGGGAACCGTTCGATAGTAACTGCATTACGCCCGGGACGGAATTTATGGCGAGATTGACGGAGCATTTGAAGTTTTACGTGAGGAAGAAGCAAACGGAGGACGTGGCGTGGAGGAACGTGAAAGTGATTTTGAGCGGGCACGAAGTCAGAGGAGAAGGCGAACATAAAATCATGGAATATATTCGTTGGGAGAGATTGAAACCGGATTACGACGCGAACATGTCGCATTGCTTATACGGTTTGGATGCCGATTTGATCATGTTGGCCTTGGTGACGCACGAACCGCACTTTTGTTTGCTGAGAGAGGTTGTGAAATTTGGCGGTGGTGAGAGAGGGCAACCATCGAGAGAGATTTTAGAACGTCCGAGCGACGATGGTTTTTTGATGTTACAGGTTGGTTTGCTGAGAGAGTATTTGGATTTGGAATTTCAACGATCGGTGAAAGGAGCGTGCGGATTCGCCTACGACGTGGAGAGAGTTATCGACGATATCGTGTTTTTGTGCATGCTGGTCGGGAACGATTTCTTACCGCCATTACCGACGTTAGATATCGCGGAAGGTGCTTTGAATACGCTTTTTGATACGTACCGAGACATGCTTCCGTCTTTGGGCGGGTACATTTCCGGCGACGAAGGAGGCGGAACGTTCAACGCGCCTCGCTTGGAAAAGATTCTAACGCGCATGGCGGGTTTCGAACGCGACGTTTTGGAGCAACGAGCGATGGATGTGCAAGAATTCGACGAGAAACAAGCCAAACGAAATAATAAGAATGGTAAGAGAAATGGTCATCCTTCGGATTCGGAATCGTTTACCGATTTAACCGCCATGGAACAATTTGAAGCCGAATTACTCAAGGCGAAAGAGGAAGGGAAACCAGAACCGACGATGATGTCCGTCGCGAAACGAAACGCCATTCTCGAAGGCGGCGCCGACGGTCTTCAACAATACAAGGACATGTATTACAGAGAGAAACTCGAGTTGAAAGTCGGCGAAAAAGCGCCGGTCGATGAGTTACGCCAGGCATACTTTGAAGGTTTGAATTGGGTCTTGAGATACTACTACCGTGGCGTTGCCAGTTGGACGTGGTATTATCCGTANCATTACGCGCCCATGGCGAGTGATTTATGTGCGGGGTTAGGTCAGTTGACGGTTAAGTTTAATTACGGGCGACCGTTTTATCCTTTCGAGCAGCTCATGGCGGTCCAACCTCCGGCTTCAAGCCATCTGCTCCCGGAACTCTTTCGTCACTTCATGACGGAAGAATCGTCGCCGCTGAAACCGTTCTTCCCGGATGAAATCAAAATAGATTTCGAAGGTAAAAGAAACAGTTGGGAAGGCGTCGTTTTACTCCCGTTCTTAGACGAGAAGGTGTTGAAAGATGCCATCGCTTCCGTTTCAAAAGAGAAGCTCACCGATGCGCAAAACAAACGCAACGCGCCGGGCGAGTGCATCGTTTTCGAACGCGACGAAAACTGTACCGAGGCTGTAAACTCAACCGTTCCGAAAACATTTGCCGGCTTGTTCCCGGCTAAATCGAAGATGACGTACGAACAACCGCCCGGGGAGTTCCCAGACGATGCCAAGTGTTTGGGAGGTAAGAATCCATTGTTGCCGGGTTTGAAAATCGAAACCATCGCGGATTACCCTCGAGGATACCCGACATTTAAAACCGTAGAAATCGTTCGTGGCGATTTGAAACACGCGAAATGCGTGGTGTTTCAAACTGCGACGAGGAAAGAGTCTTTAATCGTAAAAATTGGGAAAGGTTCCGAAGATTTCATTGGAAAAGCGTTGCCGAATGTGGCGGACAAATCCGTCGGTCTCACCGCAGAAGCCGTCGCGAAGACGTATCTCAACGAACGCGTCTACGTGAAATGGCCGTATTTGAAAGAGTCCTTGTGCGTGGGTGTTTCCGATCAAAAGTGTAAATACGTCGTCGGTCCGGGCCAAACCACCGTCGCGAAGCCGCACGACAGCGCGCAATGGCACGCGGACGTGACAAACGGCAGCAACGAGCTAATGCGAACGCAAGGCGTGGATTGTGCGAACACGAAAATTGCTTTACACGTTCGATCGTGCGAAGGATTAGTGAGGCATCCAGATGGGACGTTACAAAAACGGTTCTCGAAAACCGAAGTAGTCGTCCCGATGCAGTTGTGTCTCGCCGCGCACCCGAGAGATAAAAGCGAAGCGGAAGCGGCGAAAGATTTAGGCGTCTCGGAAGACGACGACATGAAAGTCACGTGGCGCGAAGGCGACGAGGCTTTATTCTTAGGTCGCTCGCATTTCGGTTCCCACGTCAAAGTCGTTTCGAAAGACCTGAAATCTGGGAACTTATTCGTCGATGTCGAACCTGTGAGATTAGACACCGGCGTCGGGAGAAGAATTCTCCAAGGGTACGCCTCTCGCTTTGAATCCGCCGGTCAAATCGCTCGAAAGCTCGGCATCGATCCGAGAGTCATGGGTCAAATCACATCTGCCGTCTGGACGCGTTTAACTAAGGATGCGGGCAAGAACGAACGCGTGGACGTCGGTTTGAACTTGCGCAAATCCTCGGAAGACTTGTGCGTCGCCGGGTTTTCTCGCAAAGGCGAGAAAGGGTGGGAATACTCCGTGGACGCTCAGAGATTAATTTCGGAATATAAAAAGCATCACCCGTGGGTGTTTGAAGCTTTGAGAAACGAAGCTGGAAGCGATAACGGAGGAGTGATTACGATGTCGGAACTCTTCGAAACGCACGATTTAGATACGAACAAACATTTAGTGGCTGAAGCGAAGAAGTGGCTCAAGTCGCAACCGGCGTCGAGACGACCGTTGGTGCCTTCGGACTCTGTCGTCGCGGCCGAGGAAGCGGTGAGAGCGTTAGCGGCGACGATTGGCGATCAGTCTGCGAACTACAAGCAACCTATGCCGGTGGCGTTGGAAGGCGTCAGTCCTCTGTTGCTCATGAAACCAGTCATTCCAGGTGAAGTGATGGATTTATACGCCGGAGGTGACTTTGAATTGGGCGATCGCGTGGCGTACGTCGGTGAATCCGGGACGCCTCCATTCTGCTCTCGTGGCACGGTCGTCGCCATTCATGGGTATACCGACGCGCACACCACGCACATGGTTGCCGAACACGTGGAGATTATGTTTGACGGAACGTTCGTTGGTGGAAGTGATTTGAGAGGGGCGCTGCCAGATTGCAGAGGTGCGATGATTGCGGTGTCTTCGGTTGTGAACTTGTCGCATCCGCCGGCGATGCCGAGCTTAGGTAAAGCGGCGCCGGACGTCGTCAAAAAAGTTGAGAACATAAGTTTAGAGGACGTAATGAACTTGAACTGGAAAGGCGGGTCGGAGAACGTCAAGAAGCAAGCGGAGAAGCCGAAACCGGTTCCGGTCGCCGTCGCGAACCGACAACCAACGTTACCGGGCGAGAAGGGTTTTTCAAAATCCGCTGGTCGCGGTAGAGGCGTATTAGCTGCATCGAACTCAACGGCGCCTGGCAAACCGCTCGGTGCCATGGAACAAATCAAATTGCTCGAGCAAAAAGCGTTAGCGGAACAACAACAACAACAACAACAACAACAACAAACGAAACCTCCACCTCCGACGAAGAAAAAAGGCATCATCGGATCTTTGAAAGACTTGTTGAAGAAGACGCCGCCGCCGAAACCGGAAGAAGAGGCGGACGAAAAAGCTACGACGAAGCCGAAGAAACCGGCAGCGCCTGCCGTCGTGTCTTCTTTAGCCGATATCGAAGCAAAGTTAGCGCAACAAACACAACCGGTTGTTGCTGCTTCTGCGCCGTCCTCTTTGGCGGCCTTAGAAGCAAAGCTCACGCAGCAATCGATATCTCAAGCTTCACCTTCAAGCGGCGGCGGCAGCACTTCGTTGCAAGCGCTCGAAGCCAAACTGTTACAATCTTCCGCGGCGCCCGTTCCTCCAACGCCGCCGCCGCAAAAGTCAATGCCTCCGCCGCCCAAACCTCAACAAGAACAAAAGCCAAAGAAAACCGGCTGGGCTCCGGTGGAATCCGTCCAACCCGTCAACGTCATGTCCGGCAAACCATCTTCAAAAGCACCAACGCCTTCCCAACAGCAAAGACCGCCGCCGGTGGTTAAAGACGAAACGCCTCCGCCGCTTCCGTCCAAACCGGTCGAAGCGACGAAAGCGAAACCTTCCTTCGTCCCGAGATCCGCGGCGAGGAAAATCGCCGCGAAACCCAAAGAACAACTGCAGAAACAAAAAGAACAAAAGGAAGAGTTGCACTTGTAATAATAACACTACTAAAAGAGAGAAGAAGAATATCAGAAGTGGCGAGAGAGAGAGAGAGAGAGAGAGAGAGAGAGAGAGAAAAGAGAGAGAGAGAGTCATTAGTCTTGTGTTGTATTAAATTTTCGTACGTTCCAAAAATGAACAAAAGGAGAATCAAAAAAATTTCTCATCTTTCGTCCACATTTTCGGCATAAAAAATCTTCAAGATGTCAGCACTGGTGGGAGTATCCTCCTCCTCGTTTGGGGCGATTTTGTCCTCCCCGAGGACGAGCAGAAGAGCACAACACACTAGAAACAACAACAACAACAGCATCATCATTAATGCGACGATGAGTAGCAGCAAAAGCGCGCGTAAATCTACTTTGCGCGGGGTGGGCGTCGTTCGCGGGGAAAAAATGGTGATTACACCGTCGTCATCATCGAGGACGATCTGCGCCGTGAACAACGCTTTATCCTCCTCCTCTTCCTCCTCCTTTTCCACCAAGCAGAAGATAAGATCGGTGAAAATGAACGCGGGGATGTTTAACAACAACAATGATTCCTCGGGAGGAGACGATGAGTTCAAAAAAATCGTCAACGATATCGTGTACGTGGACCCAGTGGTCGGGGCGAAGCGATTCTCGAATTACTTTTGGGCCTCGGTCGTGACCGCCGGCGCGAGCGGGTTTTTGATCACCGGCGCGAGCGCGTATTTCAAACACAATTTGGTGTTTTTCTTGGACGCTTCGGACATTCAATTCTTTCCGCAAGGGTTGGTGATGAGCTTTTACGGTATCGCGGGTTTGTTGTTGGCGACGTATTTATGGTTGACGATCAACTGGAACGTCGGCGCCGGGTATAACGAGTTTAACAAAGAGGAAGGGATTTTTCGAGTGTTTAGATATGGGTTTCCGGGGAAGAATAGACGGGTGAACTTGTTGACGGATTTGAAAGACGTGACGGCGGTGAGAGTGGAGATCTCTGACGGGATTAACCCGAGACGGGTTGTGTACGTGAAGTGCAAAGGTAAAGGCGATATCCCGTTGACGCGCATCGGCCAACCGTTGACGTTGGCGGAGGTGGAGAGGCAAGCGGCGGAGTTGGCGAAGTTTTTGCAAGTTCCTATTGAAGGGCTTTAAACATATTTTTGAATTCGTTTGATGATTTGGTAATAAATAAGTACTATTGGCACCGAATGTACGCTTTTCTCTAAAATTTACTCGCTGAGTTGGGTCACCAACGCCACTCCTCTTTTAATCCAGTGTTCCGCGGGTTCTTTCGTGGGCATTTTCACGTGCATGACAAAGTTTGTCGAGTGTCCAGTCGTCGCGAGCGTACCTCTTCTTTCTGCCGTTCGATAGCAAGGGCAATCGTACCTCGCGTTTTGCTTAATCTCGTCTGCCTTTCTCGGCTTGAACCAAAATATAGGCGCTTTCGAGTGTAAGACGTTTTTCTCCGATTCAACCAGTTGCATGTTTTCTTCGTCCCACCCGCATCCTTCTAAGAATAGACCGGAGACGTACACTCCAGCTTCGGGTGGTTCGGTAATATCACTCACGTCGCCTTTGATTGGCTCAAAATCGAACGCTATTTCGTCCACGGGGAGTTTGTGTTTGCGGCTATAGTTCTGCAACGCGGCCGTTAAGAACGACTGCGCGAAGAAGAAACCAGAGATCCAAAACACCGCGGGTGGCTTTCCATTCCTATCCCAAGTCTCGAGCATGCTGCAACGCTCCAAGAGGTCGTCAAAGTACGAGGAGAAAGGTTTGAGCGACGGATAACTCACTTTTTTCCAGGCTTCCGGAACGGCGTTGCGCTCGATTGCTTTCTTCGACGCTTCGGACTCGGCTGAGAAAGCTGCGCGTCCGGCGAGAGCGGCTTCAATCTCGTGTAAAGATTTTCGAATGTTGAGCAAAAGCTTGTTATATCGGGACATTTCTTGACACAAAGTTGTTCCGAGAGAATCCGCGTAGGCGTCAGGGAGCTTTTCTCGCGTCTTTTCGACATTAAAATTAGACGGAAGACGGGCGATTGCGTCGTTGATGACTTCTTTTAACGCAGTGTTCGTATCCGCAGCCTCATTTGTGGTGGTACTAGATGAATCTTCTTCGCAGTCATCCTTTTCCTTCGTTGCGTGTTCATCACTTTCTTCTGTCTCGAGATTCTCGTTTGTTTCCTCGCTCGCGCTATCGCCGGACATTTTTAGTAGATCTCGACACATCGCCTCTGCATCCGCGCGATCTTTAGAGACGTCAGCGTTCGCGTGCAAACCAAAAACCTCTGGTTCTGGTAAAGCGGGTAATGCGTCCACGTGTTCGAGAAGCTGCGCGCGACTTGGATTCAAGATGGACGGAGTTGCGTATTTTCCAGAGGCGGATAACGCAAAATTATTCGACGACGCGGCTTCTTCTGAGTAGCACTTTTCAAGAATAGTCGCGAGCAGAATGCGGTCGTTAGCGTCTGTTACTCTGCCTCCATAGTTACATTCACCGGCTAAATAACGTAAAGCCTCGAGAGGTAACTTCGAGACTGCTTTCGATACGAGCGCTTTTTCGTCATCATCGGCAACGGTAGTGGCAGCACCACCAGTAGCTTCGTCTTCGATGCTACCATCCTCTTCATCCTCGTCTTTTTCATCGAGGAACATTTTTAGTTGTCGTGCAGATATCGATAAATCACCGTCGTCGAAGCCATACGGAACGTTCCAACCGATAGGCCCAAACGCTCGTCGTTCTTGAACGTTGGCGTGAAAAAAACACAACGAAAATAACAATCGCTTGAACTCGTTAGGCCTTGCACATTTATCGAAAAAGTCATCATCGCAAAGCAGCTGTACACTTAAAGCGCGTTTCACATTCGCTCGGATCCCTCTGGGCGGCTCGTTGGTCATTTTCACCGCGTTCTGTAAAATCGTCATCGGAAAGTCTTTCGACGGATACGACGTCATCCACAATCTGAACCTATTGTGCGCTTCACCTTCACCAGCGACTAAATCTTCGCATATTTTCTCCAAAGCTTTCATCCACGAAGGTGCTAGATGACAATTCTGTAAAACAACCCAACCGCCGTTTACGCGAGCTTCATCGATGAGCTTCTTTGCCTTGGGGCCTTGGCCTTGACCGAGCGAGATCGATTTCACCGCATCGGCCTCCCCTTTCGACGCCGCAAACTGTAAGAGCTTTGCCATTGGATCTGAACCTGCGGACAAGACAAAGACTAGCGGTGCACGCGGTCCTGCATCTGCGTAACATTTCTCCAAATCGAAAGTTGGAGGCGTTATGAACTGTTCGCCAAGCGTCGCGCCGACATATTTACGAGCAGCCGGGATAAGCTTATCCGGGCGCAAACAACGAATAATACACAAACGACTGAATTCAGAAAGCGTGTCATACGGTTTCGGGAAAGCAGCTTCGTGCGGAGTAGGACTATCATACGCAGCTTTCCACGTTTCTTGCGATTCGATATTGGTTGTATCTAAAATACTTTCACAAATATCCGAAAATCTCGGAAGAAAGGATAAATTAGCAAAATCATTTGCGCGCTTTTCATCGATCCAGTCCACAGTTTGTACGAGTTTTTCTACTAGATTCTTGTCAACTTTTGATCCAATCTGAACGCCCGTGAGTAGAAAGTTCCACTCTTGTCCGTCGAGCATCCCTTCGTCCCGAGAAATGCGCGAACACAGCGAGAACGAGAACAGAAGTTTATCGCATTCAAAGAGCGAGCGGCAGACATTATCGTAGAGACTTTTCGTGAAGTGCGTTCGGATATCTCTCAGTCGAGTATCGACCGAATCTTCGACGGCGGTCTCCTCCACTGATGATGATACTGATGTAGNTTTCTCAAATTTGGAGTTTACGACAGAGGCGATGAATAATCGCGAGAACCATTGCAGCGAGTACTGATACATCGATTCAATCGCAGCCAAATCTGATATGCAGAAAAAGAGTAAAGCTGCGTAAGATCCAGAACTTGAGTACGCAGATCTTGCAGCGTTAATGTCTTTCTCAGTCTCTTCTGCCTCAGCTTGAGCTTGTGTAACGGATTCAGAGACCGACTTGGAGTCTGTAATAATTTTAATCGCACGCTCGTCGTCGAGGATGTTGCCGTCAGAGTTTGATAAAACCTCTAGAATCTGATCTTCCAGCTGTTTCAACTCTCGCGCATTCTTCGCAGATTGCGTAACGAGCTCATCTTTCTGCTTTTCCAGATCCGGGCGTTCTTTTGCAACGACCAAGGCGAGAAGTTGATCGCTCAAACCTTCTCGTGTGATTGCGAAATCGAGCAATGTCACTTTCACCGCCGTCTCCGGTAAATAGTGCGGGTTTCGAAGTTTCGTCGTAATGTAAAGTCTAAAGTCTTCCGAATACTCAACTGTTGCGTCTCCTAATCGCATACACGTCACGCCTCCGCTTTTAAATGTTTGCTTCAAAAGTAAAGGCTCTAGACTTGGATCGAGTTCTTCTCCGACGTTTTCTAGTAATACCGGCGTACCAAACTGAATGGCGTTTTCGAGTTCCCGCATATGCGCTCCATCTTCAGACAGTTTCACGACTCTGAGGTTATTCTTCTTCTCCATATTTTTAATCCAAGCGTTTGCTTGCCCTTGTGGATCAATCATAAGAGGCCAACGTCTCGCATTTTCGATTATGATGGCGTTCTCAATGGAGAATTGATCGTTTGGCAACGCCGCAACTTGCCATTCCCTAATTCTGACGGCATCGCCGAGAATGTCAATCAACTCGCATTTAGTCGAACAGATTATTTTCGATTTATTGAGCTCATGCATCCACATATCATGCATCTCTTGTCTGCAAGACATTGGAAATGCACCCAAGTATGCGATAGTACCGGCGGAAAGGATCGCGTCGCCAACAATATTTTCATACTGTCGACCGAGATCTTCCGCTTTTTTCTTCCAACGAGCGCGCTCGCCGCCTAAACCTGAAATCAAACTCTCGGCGCGTTGTAACTTTACTGCGCACAAATTCGCTTCTGCTTCGAGGTTAGCTTTTTTATCGTTCTGCTTCTTCAACTCTGTCTCCATAGCTTCGAGCTTATCTAATATCGTTTTCAAATCCGCTCTGGTGGCGTTTAATCCCACCATGACTTCATCGTACGCCGCTTCGGCTTCCTTCAACGCTTCTTGCTTCGGGGCGACGATTTTTGCAACTTTATCGTACTTGTCCATTGCACAAACCCATTTGCACAAACCTTCGGCAGCGCTCGACGCATTCGCAGCTTTTTCAGGCGTGAACAACGGGTTCGAGATGTATACTGATCGAATTTTCTGTATGACTTTTATCGGTATGTTATCTTTGTCGTACGATTTAAGCGTTTCCAGGAAATCTTTGTCGTTTAGTAATCCACACGATGGTTTCCAGTAGTCATCGACAGTACGACCCGTGTCTGGATCTTTTGCCCGAGCTGGTTTGACTTCTAAAATGACACAGACGGCTTCGAGGACGAGTTTAATAATCGCCGGCGGGTTTTTCAACTGTTTCACGTAATTAATATCCGCCGGTTTCAACGTATCCAAGGCGGCAATAGCGTCGTTGAGAATAGGCATGGCCTCTGCTAATATGTTCTCGCATTCTTCTTTCACTCCGTTAGCTTCCCTAGCTTTTTCCGCGGCGACGGCTTCATCGGCTTCGACAATCTTACGTTTCGGCTCGACTACTGTCTCCTTCTCGTTTTGAATTTCTTTCATCATTTCGGCGACTTCAATTGCGGACTCTTTCAGCTTCGGTTGCAGAGCTTCGAGTTCACTTTGCATGCCCGCAACTTGCTCTGCCGAAGATGCGAGCTTTTCCAGACCAACTTCGTATCGTCTCTTCAATCGCATAGTTTCCTCTCTTCGCTTACCCACTAAACTCGCAAACGTGCTCAAAAGTTCGAGATAACTCGTTGGCGTGACGTAATTCTTCCGTCCAGTTCTCGCGTAGTACCGTTCAGATAACTCTGCCACGGACGAGTGCATGATACCACACACACTCGTAAGCGCACTCGCGGCCTCGGGCGAAATACCATCCACGGATTCCCGGAGAATCTTACCGGCGACCGCTTCTAAGGCATCTTCCGGCCACGCTTTGAACCAATCAATAGTGCAGCAATTGACCAACGACGGAAATTGACGCAAACGTTCTCGGAAAGCCTCGCCGGCCGGAGATAAGCACAGAACGACGTGAAGTTTACGGCGACACCTCGATACGAAGTACGCCCACAGCTCCGATTGCGTGGCATCCTCTCCAATTTCTTTCGTGGCATCTTTTCGAACCATTTCTAAAACTTGAGCCTTCTCGTCCGTTGGAAAAGCGTTTGGAATCTCACCGGCGTTGAGTAAGTTGTTGATATCTTCGATGAATGCCTCGTCTTTTATTTGCGCGTCGCTGAATAAGAAGACGACGTCTCGGTTCTCCCCGCCAGACATACGCAGCATATTTTTCAAATCTTCCCTCCATTCGAGCATACCATACGTCTTTGTCATTTCAATTTCTTTCACGAACATTTCTCCACTCGCATGCGCAGCTAGTCTTGCGAGCGATTTGCGTCCCGAACCACCGACGCCAACCAAGAGAGCGTGTCCACCAGGTTGTGCTAAAATGCGGCAAATTCGTGAAATATGCTCCGCGGCGTAAACAAACATGGTAATATTCATAGGCTGTTTTGAATAATGATTGTAATAGTTCAAATGCTCGTCCATGATTGAAACCCAACTATGAGCATCTCCAGAAAGTTCTTCGTAACTTGGAGGAGGTACTTGTAGCTCGAGATTGTTCGCGTCGTCGTCGTCGTCGTCGTCGAATTCATCGCGTATTTTCGGTGGATTTGCATATTTACCAAACGCCAAAAGTTTCGTATCGTTCATATTCAAGTGTGAAAACAAGCCGTCGAAGTTTTCTCGGAAATGTGTTGACACAGCGACCCGCATGGAGTCAACCAGTATTCTTTCATCCGCTACGTCAACTAAGCGATCTCCAAAGACCCTCAATATTTCGTGAGTCCACAGTCTCGTGATTCGAAGTCGGCCAAAATCGCTCTCATTCTCCACTTGCGAGAGCGGTAACATAGTCAAACCCTGCGCGACTCGCGAAAAATCTCGCAAATTGAACGAATAGTGCGATTTCTCCGGCGTAGGAAGTAACTTCTCGAGGCAAGTTTGGTATACGACCAGCGTAGCGCAAACGGCGTCCGGAGCCATGTTGACGATAGAATTATGAAACTCGCAGTTCTGAAAGTGTTGCGATAAAATGGCGTTATAAATTCCTTTCAAAGCCGATTCGTCTACTTCCGGAACTGAAACGAGTGAAAAGTGACGCAAGTACCGCTCCGTCACTGGATTTCTACCTCCACCGGCTGGACCCATCGCGGCGACGAATTGGATATCTTGGAGCGTTACAAACGCGTTGTCTCTACCGTACCAACCTCCGTAATCATGGAATTGTCGAAGAATTTCAATAGGAGGTTGCGCGCCATACGATTCGCGTTGCGGCATATTAACGTCATCGATAAAGAATACGCCCTTAGCACCTGGAATTGGTCCATATACACCTTTTCGCCTCTTATCGAGACGTCCATCCACTTGCGCTTGTGTAGCGTTCGCAGATGTTCTCGCAGAAAACCCAATAGTTGTCGGTTGCCATTTACTCTTATCTAAGGAGCGTAATCTGCGCTGTACGATGGTTGATTTTCCAGTACCCGTGGGGCCGCAGAAGAGTATCGGGTACCCATGCCGCAAAGCGCAATCGAGCAAGTGATCGCACGTAGCCGTTTCTTTCGTTGGAACAATTGTTGCATCAAAAGGAAGGTCTTTTGGAATAATTCGAGCTTGCGCCGGAATAGAGTCAATCCATTTTTGCCACGCAATACCGTGCAAACGTTCAACACCGGCTCCTTTGGGAGCGGAAATTTTGAAATCGTAGACGGTGGCACTTTCATCGCGCCAAAATGTTTCCGGACATGACAGAGAACTGGTTTTGGACGCAATTGNAGATTTTAAGAACGTATCAAATGCTGATCTGCTCTTTGTATCGACACATCCACCAACAGACCACACCAAGGCGAATAGGAACGAGGCGTCAATCGCAGTAATAGGTGGGTTAAGATAACGAGACACGACGCTCGACTCGCTTTCGTCGCTAGCAATTCCAGCCGTATGCGCAGCGTCGTTACTCACGTCAGAACTATTTTCATATCCTGTGATCAAATCTTTCAGCGTCGCGTCAAATAGGCGCGTAAGCGATGCCGTGAGATTTCCTTCGCCCGCCGGGGAGATCTTCTTCAACTCGCCGACTTTCTCAACCGATGCCGGGAGAAACGTTTCAAATAATGTCGATAGGCGATCGTGCGCTTCGTTTCCGTACATTACACGTGCTTCAGATACCCACGATTTGAATTGCGGCTTCCATCCTACTTCAGCGGGTTCCATGTAAACCATACCGCATCGAGATACCGTCGCCGGACTCGCCACGGCCAAATCGGCAACCTCAAAAATCAAGTTCATCAACCCCGTCATTGCAATAATCTCAGAATTCGGGAGGCATAACTTTTTATTATCGTCTAAAACTGTGTTCATGTTCTCGATCCAAATTGCATCGACGGGACCATCCATAACGAGCCATTTTCTGATGTGGGTTTCGCGCATATTCGCGAGTTTACGGAAGTGTAAACCCAACACCCCCTCTCTCCACTCTTGTGTCACGTTATCTGTTTCACCATAAAGTTGTCCCATCGTGACTGCCTTTGGATTTAAATACGTCGCAATGACCTCTTTCTCATCGTTCAGTCCTTTCTCGTGTAAATCTGTAAGGGCACCAGCTAATACAGCCAACGCTGATGATTTTCCACTCATCGTCTCGCCGACTAGCATCAAACCGTGTCGAACCACAATCATCTCATACAATTGCGTAATCTTGGTCAAAAAATACTCCGTGGGCTGTAAATTCCTCGCAGTACACTGATCAATCACAGCAGCGTGCAGATTTTCGTAATCTGTTTTCGGTAGAACAACCCCGGGGAATAAATCACCGACGATGCCATAAAACAAAGGAACGTCGTGGGCGAGAAATTTACACAAGTTCACGTCGATGATGGCACGTAACGTCAAAACAAATTCACACTCCTCTGGATGCTTTCGCTTCAAATTGCCTGCGGCCCTGAGCACAGCAATGACGGCACGCATGCCATAATCGTAGTGATCCTGAGAAGAAAGCTGTTCTGAACACAAACGATACGTCGCTACAATCTTTCGCGCACACGCTCGCGCGTTAAGATACCCATCAGAATAGAGCAAAATCTCAGAAATCAACGCGTAGTCAGGAACCATCATAGCTACTGTTCGGAAGAGCGCTTTCAAGTTATCTGGAAGTTCGGATCTACCCGCATAACCAGGGTTCATCGTGATGAACACATTGCACGTCGGACGCAACGTAAGTTCTGAACCTTCAAAGAAGAACTTCTTCACGTTATTCTTCACGGCGATTTGAATCTCAAGCACTTGCTGGGCTACAACAGATAGCACTTCCAAATCGATGCGATTGAATTCATCGAAGCACGCCCACGCACCGGACGAAGCTAAACCTTTGAAGAATCGTGCCATCGTTAAATAGTCCAAAGAATCGGAACAGTTGAAAACAACGCACTGTCTTGCCAGCGCTTTTGCGAGATCTTTGGTTGTTTCTGTTTTACCAGTACCAGCTGGACCTTCCGGTGCACCTCCCAAGTTGAGATGAATTGCTCCCATGAGCGTACGATAGCAGCGGTCGGTTAACGGCGTAATCACAAGGCGCGACGAGTTTCCTAGGTATTCGTAACCATATTCGACGGAAGCATTCATCATGCGCAACATCACGGTCTCTTTTCTATCGTACGAACCGTCATCTTTTTGCACTTTCTTCAATTCGTACGTCGCACGCAACTGTGACAACCAGGAAAAATCGCGTTCGGAGGATACGCCATCTTCGGCAAGCTTACGGGCCACGTCTCGATTGTGGACATCCATGACCACCAAAGCAGAGAGCGTTTTACGCTGTAAAGGAGTCAGGTCACCTCTCACTAACTCGATAATCTCTTTCAATTGCCGATCGCACTTCTCCGCGGCTTTCTTCACGCTCCCTGGATTGGATTTTTCGTTTCGTAAAGCTTCGGCGATGTCGCGAGTCCAATAAATCTGCGACCCAAGTAATACCACTTGACCGGGCCATTCCAACACCCATTTTTTCCGCTCCGTGGTCGCATACGCGCGAACTCCAGCAGCGCACTGTTTCTCAACTGCTTCTAACATTGACGTTTCGACTTCGCATAACCATCTTTCGACGGCACCGTTAGCCTTTGCCGGTTCTATAAACGTGTTGAACGGCACTTCTTCGCCTTCGACGGAATTCATGGCAACAATATATTCTCGATCGTCTTCTTCATTTTTTTCAAAAGTCACGGAATCTATACCTTCGAAGCACTTTCTCAAATGCGGTTGCACTCTGCGTGGATCTTTTGTTTCACTCAATATCTCGAGCATCTCGTCGTTCGAGAGAAAGAAGAAGCGCGGGAATGCGATGCGCTTCAACTCCAGGTAGGATTGTAAACCTCGCTGAATTTCATCGAGTAACGTGTTTGCGGCTTCCAAACTTTGTAATCGCGTTTCATCTCTGCCGCATTGTATCGCCGACGGATTCTTTGCGGTTGCATCCACGACGTTACGGTACATCTGATCCACAGACTTGAACTTTTCCCCTTCTACGGGCATCTGCTTCACGATATCTTCAGAGGCAAAAATTGGCTCCAAGTATTGCCAAGTCGCTTGACACGATCCCCACTGATCGAGCGTATCTTGTAAACGCTGCAGGGTCTCGCTCCAAACTACTGCGCGGTCGCCGAACGGCTGCGAAAATGGAGACGCGCGAATGGATTGGGTCTTCACGAGTTGATCGTCCAGAAGCGCCTGAGCGTCTTCCGTTCCGCCGAGGACGCACGTGCCAGTATCCTTGTATGGCGTACACACGAAATCTATACCATCCCAATCTTTCTCCATTTTTATTAAAGCGGACTCTAGCGCATTTTCCTTCGAAGCGCGCGCGACGATATCGCGGATAACATCGATTTTTGATTGTAAACCAGCTTCCAGAGCTTTCTCCAAGGTAAGCGTGGAAGAGGAGCTATTTTTTGTCTCAGATAACGTCTCTGTTGACGTAGGCGAATCTGACGACAACTCAGATGATATAAACTTATCTTCCGTGGTATCGTCCAATGCCAGTACAGGTTGGTTGTCATCTACTACGTTGAGTAATTCTCGAATATCTTTCCAATGCCGTTCTTTCAACGCGTCGCTCGATAACGTTTCAAGCGCCGGTAACGTTGCCTCGAAGTTTTGAACGCACTTATCCAAACGTGATACTACTTCATCGCGTTTGTCTTTCCTCATGCGTTTCAACTTTCCTAATTGTACCTTTGTCTTTTCAATCTTTTCGAGAACACTATCTACGTTAACGTCTACGATGGCAGAATGCATCCATTCTGTGGAAATGGATTGGAACGTATTCAATTGTTCCCATGCGGTTTCTCTTATTGTCAATTCGCGATTGGCGTCGTCGAGCGCTCGGAAATTAAACGCACTCGATACATTCGAAGCAATATTCTCCCCCTCCACACCGTCTCTCGCATCGGACTCAACCGAGGATAACGAGTAAGTTTCAGCGTACGACTTCAAAGCGGCGGCGCGATCTCGCATACCGTCTAAGCGCATTCTCGTTTCTTTCAACGATTCAATCACCACAGAGGGAAGAATACACTCGTTCATAACCTCTTCACCAGTAGGTCCTCCTGGTAGTTGCTCAAAAATTTCTTCGCCACTCTTCTCTAAACGTTCGGATTCTGACTTTAAAATCGCGATATTTGCTTCGTCGCGTGTATCCAAGTAGGTTTTCGCGTCTTCCAACGCCTTGCCATGTTCCTCTACAGCGACGCGCAAATCATCAAGTTTAACCTGATCGTGCGCCGGAATCTTCACCGAATGCGTTGATGCGAGTGAATACATCGTTTCAATCGAAACAGACTCCATTTCGAACGAACGAACATTTTCTGCTGCTTTCACCACAGTTCGTTTATAGCGAACGCTTTCGTCAAGCGCCCCCGACGCCACTTTTGCTGATTCGTCATTTCTAGTGTCTATTGCGCCATCTTCCGCGTTCATACTAACTTGGCCGCCTGTCTCGTCATCTTTTTTGACGTCTTGTTCACAGTGACCTTCGTCACTTTCTTCTCGTCCAGTCTTGGGATAGTCTCGCAACATCTCCGTGGACGCTTCCAACGTGCTAAGCAAGGCTACCGTTTTTGCTTTTGCTGTTGTAATTAATCTCTCCTTCACTTTAATCGCAGCTTCGGTACAGATTGGCGTCACAATTTTTTTAATTTAGAAGTGTCGACGCGCAGCGATCCTATTTGGCGCGATTTCTCGATAGAATCGATATCAGCAGTCCATGCGGCGACAATCGAAAGCGCAGAAGTAAAGTCCTCCGTCGACGGTGGCTTATTTTTGCCTTCTACTTTCACGAGTTCTCGAGTCGGATTCGTTTCGCCAAAATCATATATCGCGCGAGCGTTCATAAATTGCGTCAACGCGCAATACTCGATGGCTTTATCGAAATCTTCGCGTAATCTACTCCGCGCCTTTTCCATCGCTTCGTGCGCTCGCGCGCTCTCTTTAGCTATCTTCGACGCCGAAAACGTTTGCGCGAGAAAGGGTACGTCTGCATCCGCTGGAAGCGAAGTTGCAGTGGCGCTCAAAATTCTCGGCACAGAATTCACGAGTTGTAACGAATGTGAGCGCGAAGACTTCTCAATATTCTCCAACAGCGCATCAAACTCTGGCGTCAACGCGGTGGTGACGCCGGCAATCGCCGGGAACAAAGCTTCTACAACAAACACGCCGTCATCGTTATTCTCGTCCGCTTGTACCGTATTGATTTCATTAAAAACCGTTTCTGATACTTTGATGACGCTTTCTGCGAGTTGCGAATTGACGACTAAATCGCAAAATCTTGTAAAATGACCCAGTCGATCCTTCTCCCTTTCGAGTATTTTCCGCGTTTTCTCGCGCTTTCGCATTTTCGAAGCTTCCTCGGCGAGTGAAGTGGAAGAAGACAGTGACGGCGCCGGTGCCATCAGTAATGCCGACGCAGAAAATTCTTCTTCTACTTCTTTTGTGATACACTCCTCCTCTTTTACCATCCTCTCGTCGCTCTCCTCGTCTCCATCACCTTCTTCTTCCTCCTCCTTTTCGACGGAATCTGTTTCCATACCGCCGCTGCCTAACATTGCGCAACTTCTCACGACCGATGCGTTCACTCTGTTCGCTACCCTCGTCGCCTCTTCTACTTTCAAATCAATTACAGGTTGCACAACTTTGACTCTGTGCGTATCGCAATGCGTCTTAAACGCCTCTGCGGTATACGCAAAACCATCTCGTTTCGGCACGAACGACGTTTCGTCAATCGCGCTCGCAATCGCAAACAACTTTTGCATCGCCGGCGCAAACCTCTCCGACGCCACGAACGCTCTCTTCTCAATCTGCATCCTCGTCCTCTCAAACAATCTTCTTCTCACTTCCGCTCTCCAAATCCGTATCGCCTTTCTCTCCCTATACCTCGCGTACGTCGACAAACATCGCATGGCGCGCACCAAATGCTTCTCTCGCATCCACTCGGACAACGCGTAACATTTACTCGCCGACCCATCCGCCGGGTGGTGCACCACCGCCGTCGCGGAAACGATAAACAAATCCTCTTTCGACGAAGACGCATTGAAGAACCCTCTCTTCTCTTCNCGTTCTCTCCTTTTCCTTTCCTTCTCGTCGATTTCAACCAACGCGTACGCGTCGTAGGGTTCTTTCCCACTCGCGTCGGCCACAGTTTTCTCGTAGGAACTTTTCCGTTCGCACATGAAAAACTCTCTTTTNGGTCGCTCGCCTCGTTCCGCGCACGTGAGGTAATACACGATGATATCCTCGTCCGTTTGTTTCTTCTTCTCCTCCTCAAACTCGTCGGTAAGATCCTCTCCATCTTCTCCTCTTTTGAGCTTCTTTCTCGTCGTTTCCGTCGTCGTCAAAGGAGAAAAGTCGTCGAAACGTAAAAAACTCGCCAAGTTCCTCACGTCGTTTCGCCTCGCCAAACCTCTCCTTCGTCTCGCTAAAGAAGAAGACGGTTCGACCAACATCTTCTTCGCGCCTTCTCTCTCTCCCTCTCTCTTTCNCAGAAGAACCTGCGCCCCACCACGGGCAGACAGAGAGANAGAGAGAGAGTCAAAGAGAGATGCGCGTTCTTCTTCTCGCGTGGCTATTTTTGGTNTTTTTTTTTNNTTTTTTCTCTCGCGAGATACAAAATTTTAAAATACGAGTATCGTAAGACACATAGTACCATCGACAAAAAGCTTGATTATTATCTAGGAATCATTTTAATGATCATCCACGCACATCTCACGCGACTGTCCGTTTGCTCTTCTTGCATACGTGAGATGAAACACAATTATTTTCCATCGTGCGAAAGGATTTCTTCTTCATTCTCGCGATCGAGTCATAGGAAGCTTTC
>JGI20155J14468_10000603_pt1 | contig 29058 bp, 33 predicted proteins | sample COG_05_FD_14468 | JGI IMG/M metagenome (IMG submission 14468) | reverse complement strand
AGAGAATAATGAATACTGGTATAAGCCATAGTGTATTCATTTCTTCTCTATCCTCACAAACTTACTGCCCTCAAACATCATTGCTAATTCCAGTCTCATATCCATAAGTTCTTTTGGAACACATCTGAGCAGTTCTTGTATGCTAATAAAATTAGCTTTACCTTCATGCTTATAGCGTTGCATTGCTCTAGGTATTTCATAGTCTAAGTCTGTAACATACCAAATAACTCCATCCCAATCAAAACAGCGTATGTGAGGTTCAAGAGGTTTATAGCCAAGAGTTTGCATCTCTTCTTCTAAAGCTGCATATGCTCTATACATCATATCAATCATTTTAGTTGTTTTAGAATCAACACGTTCTAATGCTGCTGCTTTAAATAATTGTTCTGCTTTCATAAACTTAACTCTGAAGTCCACGCCAACCAATCTATCCAATCTCTTTTGATCGCCCCATTTGGTGTGGAACTCTTTTTTGTAATCTTGATATGTGCTTAACAGCTTTAAAGTAGCTTCGTTATAGGTTTTTTTATCTTTATTTTTCATATAAACATCCAGTCAATCAGTTGGTCAGGTTGGGTAGTTCTATAGAACTACTACCCAACCCAACCGACTTTATGATTTTTCATGGTTGGGGAATGTCCGACATTTTTATCAATTGTCCGACATATCTGACTTATCAAATTCAGATTGGTTTCTTAATTCTGTAAGTTGATATAGTGGTGCACAACCATCCTTTGTGCCAGTATCATAAATGTGATTTTTTTCCTTTAGCTGTCTTATTGCTTTTTTAATACTAGATTCTGATAGATATCCATCAGCACCATTTTTTATTGCATTTTTGTAATCTGATGACTTGAAGGTATGCTCTTTCCTTGCATCCTTATCTTTAATACAAGCATTATCAGCTTCAATTCTCATTAGTAACCTCTCAGCAGAGTAATCTAACTTTTTACCCTCTTCCTCAAAATTAAATTCAATCTTCTCTAAATAAGCACTGTGTATTTTCTTTCCTTTCACAACCACATGATCATCAACAAGTTTGAAGGCTAAATTTGCACTATTCATTGAATCTTTATTTAGTGTCTGTATAAATTTAATTTGCATTTCATCATTTGGTGCATTTTTATCTTTTTCCACTCTAAATTCAGAGTCCAGAGAAGCTGGTATTACGCTTGACCCTCTAGCTCTATCTGAATTCCCATGACCAGTATGATGCACTATCATTATGCAACACTCATAGTCAGCTATGATCTTATCTAGTTTAGCTATAAAAGCACCAACATCCTCAGAGCTGTTCTCATTACCTGTAAATACACGCTGAAACGTATCTAGCACCAACAATCCTAGTTGACCATGTTTTTTAACTATCAACTCTATTTCTAGTAACAGCTCCCTGTAATCATTGTCATCATTAATTCTTAGTGTTCTATCAGTAATGAAAAAGGGTGCATCAGCCAAAGATTTTGTTTTATTTAAAACTGCACATCTTTTCCTAATTCCTCTAACGCCCTCACCTGCAACATACAAAACGCTTGATTTTTGTTTAACTGCAAAGTCAAAAAAGTTTTTTCCTGAAGATACAGAAGCTGCTAAGTCTATTGCAACAAATGATTTTCCTGACTTAGGAGCACCAAAAACGCTAACTAAAGATTGTCTCTCTACAACGCCCTCTATCAACCAGTCAGGCTCATCAACCTCTGTGATTAACCTACTGGCTTGTTTTACAGTTAATTGCCCTCTAGGTGCATGACCTGTAATGTAATCCTCTAACTTATCTGAGTCTGGATAAACAAAATAGCTTTCACCTTTTTGATTTTGCTCTTTGTATTTTCCTTTAAAAATTCCCAACTCTATAGCTTCATGTAAATCACCTGTATCTGGAAGAATCTTGTGTGGATCACAATTATAAACAGAGCACTGCTTTTCTCTTAAATAAAGCCTTAGCTCTTGCATAAACACACGCCCAGCTTCGTCATTATCTGGGTATATGTACACCTCTTTGCCAAAAATACTTGACCAGTCTGTTTTATCCCAGCCCTTACAGCCCCCATGATGACAAGCAACCTGCCCAGCATATATCTGCTCGGCTGCTATGGCTGCTTTCTCGCCCTCGACTATCAAGATAGGTTTATTCTTGTCCCTATCCTTCTCAGCAGACAAATATAAAGGCAACAGCCCCTCTGGGCGTTTCATGTGCCATTTTTCATCTATCTTGGTAAAAGGTGCATATTTGATTTTGCTTCTTGGATGCCCCTCTGGAAATCTCAGCACTGCAAAATCATCAGAGTATTTAATCTTAATGCTTGCCTGTAACCAGAGTTCTACAAATTGATCTCTGGTCATGCCACCCTTAGAAGAGATTGGCGATGAAGGTGCTTCTTTTTTTGGGGAGATAAAATGAATGTCGTTAGACACTGCTCCCTCATCGCCAAAACCAAATCGTCTAAGTGTTTCGTTAATACTTTGATCAAAGTGTTTGAGTAGCCACATCGTACCACCACCTTGATCAAGTTCAAAGGAATAAAATTGTCCCTTCTCTTTATTTAAAACCCAAGAGCCATGAGTTCCCCAGCGAACCTCAGCCGATGTTTCAGCTTTTGGTTCGCCAAGTAATTCTAAGCCAATAGGTTTAGCTATTGATGCCCAATCCTCGTTGGTCATTAAAATGGAATGTCATCGTCAGTTACCACTGTTTTCTCAACAGGACTTTCAGCAACTGGTGCTGGTACATCCTCATCATTAGCCCAAGCAGGAATTGCAAATTCTACTGGTCTTGGTTTCCAAGCAACAAACTCAAACTCAGGTACTTCGCTGGAAAAACCAGAATCGAATTTAACACCTCTTGAGCCTAAGTATCTAAAGCAAGGCAATTGCCCTTCATTAGCTGCCTTTTGCATCCAGAACTTCTCGCACATGGACTTAAAGCCTTGTAGCTCACCCCATGCTGCACGTTCCCATTGCACGACTTGCTTATCGCTTGTGAAAGCCCAAACGCTAAAAGCCTTTTTCCAGCCTTCTTTGTTTTCGACTTTACTAAATGGAATATCAGAGAATTCAAACTCATAGCCACCTGAATACCTGCCCAGACCAGTCTGGATAGTATCAGGGTCTAGTAGGATGTATTCCATGTCATAGACATTTTCTCCTATATACCACGCCTTTTCTTTTGCCAAAAACTTAAGATAAGAATTTGACCCATTTCCTTCACCAGAATTTTCTTCAAAAAAATCCATAGCACGCTCCTTTTAAATCAGTGCAAAACTTTGTCTGCACCTTCGTTATATTCTGCTTCAAGACTTTCAATGTTCCTAGTCTTGTAGCTCCAAAAATCACCGACATCGGTGATCCCTAATGCTTCAGCTCCTAACAGATAGTTCTGATACTTGCGAAAGCAAAACTCTTCAAAATCGTCATCAAATATTATGTGCATGATTTAATATTACATCAATCTCATTACACAAGTCATCAACATAGCCAACAATTACACTTTGATTGCTCAGTGGCACATCGTTCATTAATAAGGCTGCTGGCAATACATATCTAGCTTTGTTGCGATTGTATTTATAAATAAGCACTGGTATTAAATCTTCTCCAGCACTTTCACAAGCTTGAGCCCACCATTTCTCTTGGGCAAAGGTTGATCCCTTTCCTGCATAACACTTGCACTCAATTGCAAAATTACGCCAATAGATATCAGCCATGCCTTTACTCTGGTATTGATCAAGATTCCTTTTAACAGTTTCATCTAATCCACGTTTCTCACAAAAGTTATTTATCAGCTTAACGATAGTTCGTTCAAAAGCTGCACCTTTGTTTCTGGAATTTACCACTGCTCACCATGATCTTGCTCGTACAATCTAACAAGCTGTTCAAAGTCATGGGGTGAATCTGTGGTTTTAACTGTTCCATCGTTGTACATGACTTCTCTGGAATCATCGTTATAGGTAATCTCATAAAAGCCATCACCATATCTAGTTTGCATATAGTGAGACTTAACTCTTTTAGCCCACTCATAGACATCATTCTTTAATGCCTGCAACCTGACTACCTGATCATACTGAGTCATTTCTTTTGACTCCTAGCATCACAAATACCTAGCTTGATGTAGTGGGCTGCTAACTCACCTAGACTTCTTGAGCTCCTAGACATTACCTGATGCTCTTTGAGCAACTGATGTATCTCTGAGTCCACCCAAATAGCTTGGGTAGTTGTGCGTTCTGTCAACTTATTTCTTTTGTTTTTTATTCCTGTTTTCATATCTAAACTCTCCATGTTTATTCTATAATATTTTTGGGCAGTGGCAAAACTCTCCTTATAACGCTCCCTTCAAGTCTGCTGCCCCTCGATCCTTAATCCTCACCTGCTTACGTCTAACGCTTCTGGCTTCTTTTGCAGGCACTACCTTCTCAGGAGTAGCCTTGTAATTTATGTAGCCCCAGTTGAGCTCATATGAGCCACAAACAGCTTTTTCGTGATTGGCTATCTTTTCCATCAATGCAGTTTGTATGCAGTCCTGTTCTTCCTTTAACTCTTTAATCTCAGCATCAATGTTTTCATGCCTTGCAATCATTCCAGATAAAGAATCATCTATCTCCAAGACATCTTCTGCCACTGGAATATCTTCAAACATAACATAAGCATCATCAGAGGTTTCAGGATCAAAGTAAGTTTCTGTCTTGACCCTTTTCTGCCAGTCATCAGCCAGTATTCTTAGCTCCTCACTAAAGGCTGGATCACGTTGATAGAAAAAGTAATTGATCTCATTAGCAGTATGACTAAAGATCACTAGCATACCCCAAGAGCAGCCAGTGATTTCAACTTGTGTCTTAAGCTGAATCCAACCACGCCAATCTTCAGGATAGTCTTTAGGATAATCTTTAGTTAGTTTGCACTCGATGATGCCCTTACCATTAATAGTAATGTGCTCATGGTCTGGAATATAAATGCCTAGTTGTGGATTCTCTTCAACAGTTAAATCATTTGCCATTGCAGTTCCATCTAAAGAACATTGAATGGGAAAGAATGGATGAGTGAAAGCTTCTGGAAACTCAGTCTCTACATCTTTGAGACCCATCTTCTCAGTTGCAAATCTTATGATGCCATCTTCAAAAAAGTCTCCTAGCTCCATAGCTGTATTCTGGTCAAATCTAATGTTCTCGCCATGCTTGGCTTTGATATGTTCTTGCAACTGGCGTTGCTTAGATTTGTATTTGCCCTTGCCCATTGCATTAGCTACAGTTGATGCTGATAGCTCATCGTCTTTTGTTAGCTTACCTACCATAGTTCTCTCCTCTGGTTAATCTGAATTCTTCTTGCTTGAAGATTCGATGGTTCTGCTGGCACTTTAATGCCAGCTTAATTTTAGCGATAAACTCTTCATGGTTGTCAGCCACAATCTTAACGCCCCCTACTTTAGTAATTAGTTTCTTGCTCATTACGCTACCCTCGTTGTTGAATGTAAATTCTGTATAGACTTTAACAATATATGCATTTGTGCAATTTGCTTTTCTTTGGTTTCAAACCAAGCTTTTTTAGTGTCTGCTTCTATAGCATCTCTCAATGCACTAGCCAGAAGTTCTGCTTCGTAAATATTAATTTTTAGTTTCTTTTCCATATTTATCTCCTTAAATAATGAGTTAGTTTCTACCAGTAAAAGCCCCAATGAAGGAGCTTGTTACTGGTGGGGTGGGTTAAGTTATTACAAGCCCCCATGAAGTTTTATTCTCTGCATTGCATCATGGTTGTTAGTCCTTAATTGTTCTAAGACATATTGTTTTGCTTTGCTTGCTTTATCGCTGTAAACCACAAAATTATCACCAAAATAAATTGAGTACATAATTCCTAAGTCTTGAATTTTGTAACCTTCCAAATGCCACTCTAAATCACAATTATCTTTAGACCCTGTTTTTTTAAAAGTTTGTTTTTCCATTTTATCTCCTATTTAATAATGAATAACCTATTATACAAATATTTAGATATATATGTAAACAATTATTTTAATTAATTTCAGAGATAATATTTTGCAGGTTTTTCAGAGCATCGTTGTTTTTCATATGCTCATCAGAGATGGTGATTTGGTTTTTGATTTGTGGCAGCATGAATACCACGTTCTTATGCCCCAGAGATACCAGAGCGAATAGATCAATGCTGTTACGTTTATAAGTTCTGTTTTTAGCATGAAGCCCACGCCTAAGATCAAAACGCCAGCCCTGTCTGGCTTTTTCTATCTTAGTTGCAGTTTTAACTTGGCAACGATACAGGTGGAGTTTGTATTCAAAGATAATATCTGCTGAAGCCCCATGAGGTACGATTAGAACTGTGGTTATCTCATTGACCAGAGACAAGTAAGCTGCTGCTAGATATTCGCCAAAATCCCCAACAGATTTAGGATTAGCCATAGCTTATTCCTTACAGCTTTTTAATTGCTCCGAGTTATATATGGCACGTCTGCCTACTTGTTCTGCATATTTGCTGTTGAGTAACTCATCGCCAGCCTTCTCCCAATCTCCCAGCTCCATGTAGGCTCTGGTTTTTCTAAAGCTCATCCAAGTATTAATCCCCATGTTGAACACCACGTCTATGCAGACATACTGAGCTGCAACAGGAAACTTACGCCAAGCTATCCAGTGCTTGTCTAGTTTCTTAATGACTGTACTGATGTCATTGTTGAGCAGATACATGGCTTCTTCTTCTGTGATGCCATTGGTTTCTAAGTTCCTACCCACGCCCACGCTAGTATATCCTGTAGGGCAAACGTAGGACTTGAGGACTAAGCCCTCAAAATCTATCAGCCTTTTTCTAATAAGCTCTCTATCAAAATGTTTATCTTCTCTTGGCATATCAGCGTACATTATTTTTTTACTTTTTCAAAAGTTCTTAAACCACTCATGCCAAGCATCGCCATAACGATTGTTGAGAGCTGACTAAAATCAAACTCTGGAGTTGCAAAATTAGAACCATTAATAATAAGAATGTATTGAATGATTGGTTCAATTAAAAAGTGATAGACCAGTGCTACGCCACAAGCCCAACCAATAAAAGGTCTCCACCCAGCAACAAAAACATTTTCATGCGATGCTTCTACTGCATTCAGTTCTATCTGAGCTCTGTTAAGAGAAACTATTTCTTTTTCTAGTTCGTGAGATAGTTTAAGTTTTAAATCCTTATCAGCAACAAACTTATCCAGAATGTCGCCAACAGGCTTAATGAGTTTTTCAATCATAGATTGTTTTTAAAGCAGACCTCTCACGATAATCGTGAAAAGTGATGCAGCTATTGTTGTAAGACCACCTAGAAGCCAGACCTTCATGCTGTTCATTGAAGCCTGAAGATCATCTGTTTTTTTATAGATTGTTTTCCAACGCTCCTCGCACATTTTTTCATGCACTCTTAAGTCAGCAGAAACATCTGTAACAGTCTTACGAGCAGGCATTAGAACTTAAAAATATTTTTGATATCTTCTTTGTGTTGCCACATAAGAAAAACGATTGCGATTGAATTAATAATTGTAAGCAAGTCCATTATTTAGATTCCTCTGGTTTGTTTTGAAGTTCGTCAGTTTGCTCGTCAATGTTTTCAACAACTGTATCAATTACGCCTTCGTAAGTTTCAGCCACAGTATTAACAACGCCACTAACATCTTTTAACGCTGCTCCTGAGATAGAGCCAGCAGTTTTAACAGTTGTATCAACTGTGGTCATGGCAATATCTTTACCACCTTCAATCACTGAATTAACAGTTGCACATGAAGTTGCAAATAAGCCAATTAAAATAAATGTAATATTTCTCATTATTCAGATTCCTCTGGTTGTTCAGCTTCTGGTGTTTCCACTTCTAAGCTACGTTTAAAGTCTTGAACCAAATAATTTTTAAAACGATTGAGCTTTAAATGTTCTCTTTCCAACCTTTGTAATTGTGGAACGATTTCATTTAACTCAACTGCAATAGGCAATTGCTCCTCACTCAAATCAGATGCCCTGTAAGGCACGTCATCAAATGTAAGGATGATTGGTTCTTCGTTACTCATTTCTTTTTTCTCTTCAGTCATAGTTTGCTCCCTATAAAAGCTAGTTAATAAAGTTATATTCTATCTTAATATTAAAATAAATAAAATTAAGATACTAAAGTTTTAGTTTCACTTGTTGGATTAATTTGCCCTGCAATGTTTGCATCAAGGTTATCTTTTAAAGATTGCACCTCTTCTGTACCCATCGCACTTTCTACCCAGCCTTGCACCTCTGCTGAAGTTACGCTGTCAAAGTCTATAAAGCCTGATAGGTCTGACGTGTCTAGGCTCTGAGTACCATAAACAGATGCTGTGTAGGGATTGCCCTCTGCATCTACTTCAGTATCAGTAGCGTTTATACGCCAATGCACGTTATAAATAACGTCAGTGTGATCTTCGTCAGTAGGGTATACGTCTACTGTGTTTACATTCCATTCATATGATATTGCCATTTTTTATTTTCCTCTTGGTTTATTGGTTTTCTAAAGTTGTGATTCGAGCTTCTAACTCTTGTATAGTTTTTACAAGTAGTGGAACAAGTTTTGCTTGGTCTATGCCTTGATACTTAGGAACTTCCCTAGTACCCATAACTGCTTCAGTTACTACATTTCCATCTTCGTCTAAAACAGCAGGAGTTACTTCGTATTCTTCTTCCTGCATTTCATCCTTTACACCACTGATGGCTTCTGGAACTATGTCTTGAACTTCGTGTGCTAAGAAACCATCTACTGTTCTATCGGGTTCAGTTATAAAATTAAACCTTGCTGGTTTTAATTGTTTTAACCTAGTTGTAGCATCCCATTCAGTAACCACATTTTCTTTTAATCTGTAGTCTGAAGATGTGTTGTATTGAACACCAGTTGTGCCATTCATAGTAATACTACCTATTTGACTTGAGTTTCTTCTAAATACTTGATACTCAGTTCCATTACCTGCACTGCTGGTGGTGTTATTTTCTATAGCTACATGATTACCACCAACCTGAAAACTAAGACCACCAACACCTTGTAGGGTTCTAGTGTTTATTAAAACGTGTCCTTCTCCCATAATACTCATTAAAGGACTAGCGTTATTAATTCCACCTGCGAATATTATGTCTCTATAAACAGAAGTATGCGTTCTTGCTTGCATCACTAAATGACCAGCTTCTTGACCAAAATCACCTGAACCTGCTGCTGAGACAAATATTTTTCCTGCTGCACCTGCATCTTCTGAAGCATCAACGTAAGTATCTCTTGAACTATTAATTTTGACTAAACCTGCTACATTTAACTTTGAATATGAAGAAGGACTCGCAGTTCCAATTCCAACATTTCCACCACTATCTGCATTAATGGCTAATGTACTAGCATTAATAGTTCCTGCTGTGTATGATGTTCCGCCATCATTTAAAAACTTTAGTGCTGTGCTTGATAAGGCATTTTGCACCATTAAGTTTTTATTGGTGTCTACTTTAACTTGAAAAGTTGTCAGTGGACTACTCGTACCAATTCCAACATTTCCAGCACTAGTAATCCTCATGCGTTCTGAGCCATTGGTACTTACACCAATAGAATTTGAGCCAGTATTAAATAATCCTGTATTTGTATCACCTACACTATAAGCAACTGTGCTTGCATTTGAGCCAGTAACTTTTATTTGACTTGTGCTAGTTACATTAGCAACATTGGCTGTTCCTGATAGGTGGAGGTCTTTGAATCTTGCTCCTGAAGTACCCAAATCTATAGCATTATCTCTAGCTGCACCACCACTAGGGCTTTCAGGAAATATTCTATCAACACCTGCATCAAAGAATAAACCAACATCACCATTACCAACAACCAAGCCGCTTGACCTAGTACCAATACTTCCAACTGTTGTTCCGTCTTTAGTGAATACAGCAATATCGCCATCATCAGTAAGCCTGTTTAAAGACAAAGCACTTGATGCGTTTCTAGTAAATGTAGCAATAGATTGTCCAGTTGAAGGGTTGCCTCTTAGACTTATACCTTCTACGCTGTAAGTGTCAGCAGTCTTACCAACTAACATATTTCCAGAGCTATTGATTCTGGCTCTCTCGCTGCCACCAATAAACCATTTATGGTCAGTAACACCATTTGCATCTTTTGCCATCTGATAATCAGTAGAAACAAAACTTCCGTCTGATTGACGAGTGTTAAAGTTTACTGTTCCACCTGAGTTTTGTATTTCAGTTTTATTAAATGTTGAAGTTGCATCTGTGTCTTGTATGGTTAATACAGGGCTCGTTGATGCAATGTGTAAAAGTGAACTTGGCGAAGTCGTTCCGATACCTACAGATGATGCAAGGATATTGCTTGAATACAAGTTACCAAAACGATATGAGCTATTACCTAAATTTGTTTGGTTATCTACTAACGCTGCATTTCTGCGTGGCAATATATCATTACCAAATTCTAAACCAGTATGGTCTGTTGCTTTGCTTTCAATGACTAGATTGTTAGTATTAGCAACACCAATACTTCCAACTGTTGTGCCACTTTTACGAAACTCAACAATGTCGCCATCGGTGCTTAGCTTGTTAAAGTAAGCTGCAACACCAGTGCTAGCAACTTGAATGTTGTTTGCACCAGCAATACGAACACCTTGAGTTGTGCCTGTGTGGTTTGCAACATCAACACTAGTAGTACCAACCAACAAGTTTCCAGAGCTATCGATTCTGGCTCTCTCGCTGCCATTATTAAACAACCTAAAGCTACCAGCTCCGTTATTTTTTATAATGCCATCTGTTCCTGAAGTAGCTATCTGCATAGAATTATCTAATGCAGTAAAGTTTACTGCTACAGAGTTATCGCCACTTTGAAAGTTTGCAACTGTATCAGTGGTAGCATGGTAAACATGTAAAGGTGTTGTTGGCGAATCGTTTCCGATTCCTACGTTTCCATCACCTCTAACCACCATAAGAGGAGTAGAAGCAGCATAAGCACCAAAGGCAAAAGCAGAAGTACCAGTATGTGCAGTCTTAGCTATTAAGCCAAAACCATTGGTTGAGTTTGTGTTTTCAACTTTTGCTGCATAACCTCCAGCAACGCTTCCAGTAACGTGTAGCAGATGAGATGGCGANGTCGTTCCNATACCTACGTTGCCAAGATGATTAATTCTCAAACGTGAAGTGCCATCATTGCTTATATCAAAAGAATTAGTTGAGCCATAAGGTCTGCCTATGAAAAAATCTTCGTTATCAGATTCATCGTAAATAGTAAAACCTGCTTTTCTATAAAAAGGAGCTTTTACAGAAACACCTGCAATAAGACTGCTTAAACTGTTGTTTGTGCCTTCAACTAAAAGCTCTGAACCAGTTTGTGAAATGTGTAAGTTTTTAGTTGGCGAAGTCGTTCCGATACCCAAAGACTCAGCACTCGCATCCCAAAACAATGCTTGGCTAGTTCCTGTATCTTCGTAGAAGGAGATGTCTCCATTAGATGATATCTTTAATCTGTCTTTGTCAACTCCAGCAGCAGCAGTTCTGAAAAGCATATTTGCAGCACCATCTGGAGAATCTGCTGTTAATACTGCTTGAGTAGCACCTTGTTGAATGGTGAAAAAATCAGTAGTGCCATCATCGTTAAGGCGAAGAACTCCAGAGTCATTAATAGTCAAACCATCTGTTACTGCTGTACCTGTTACGTCTATGCCATCTGTTTTAGTGGCTAACTTAGTAGAATTATCATACTTTAATCTAGCTTCACCATCTTGGATAAACTGTGCAGAAATCTCCGTACCTGCTGCATTCATTATTCTTACATCATCACTTAGTATTCTAAGTGTGCCTGTACCAGCATCTTTTATATAACTATCAGAACCATCATGATAAATCTGTAGGTCTGAACCTGCTCCAAATTTAGCTATTCCGTTATCAGGTAAAGTAATATGTGATGCAAAATCTACTTGTGTTGAATCTCTTGGAATACTGATTGCTGTATTTTTAGTTCCATTGGTTACACCACCAATTAAAACTTTTGTATTAGTATCATCAAAACTAAAATGTGCACCATAAGCTGTAGCACTGGGGTCAATTATATTTAAACCAAAAACTGTAGAAGTTTCGCCTTTAATATCTATACCATCACTAGCAGTGGATAGCTTGGTTGCAGTTTCATGTTTTATGCTTACCCTTCCACCAGTGCCTAAATCAATCAAATCAATAAAACTATTTCCCCCAGCATCTGCTAAGTAAATATTTGTTCCACGAAGATTTAAACTACCTGTTCCAACGTCTGTTACAAAACTATTAGCCCCAGTGTGATAAATCTGTAGGTCTGAGCCTGCTCCAAAGATGGCTTTATCATCATCACCAAAGTTAATATCGCCTGTAGTTGTTAGACCTGTAAGAGTGCCAACACTTGTAATATTGGGCTGTGCTGCTGTTTGTATCGTTCCTGTTAAATCGCCAGTAATATTACCTTCAATGTTGGCAACCAAAGTTCCAAGTGAAGCCAAAGTAATATTGCCTGTTGATGTGCCGTCTGCTGTCGTTAATCCTAGTGTAAATTTATCTACTGACTCATCCCACATAAAGATGCCATTATCTTGATTACCCCTGTTAATCAACATACCAGAATCATTTACTGGGCTGCCTGTTAGTCCTGCATTAAGCTGGAATAAGTTATCTTCTATGTCTAAGTTTGTGGTGTCTAATGATGTTAGTGTTCCATTAACAGTCAAATTTCCTGCAACTGTTAAGCTATCTGCTATTTGCACATCGTCTGGCAAAGTTAAAGTTACATCAGCAGATTCACTGCCTGAGCCTGAAACTGTAATCTTATTAGCAGTTCCTGTAATGGTTTGAATGTAATTGCCTGTAGTATCTGTTCCTAAGGCAACGCTGTTAATACTTACGCTACCAGCTATAACACCCAAAGCATCCACAAATGATTTAGTAACTCTAGCATCGATAGCAGAGTTAGCTCTTGTGTCTGTGTAATATAAATTAGTATTTTCTGTTAAATCGTTGGTTGTCTTGTTGCCAAAAGCAGAATCAAATCTAGCCTGTGTATAGTAGAGGTTAGAGCCTTCTGTTAAATTGTCAGTGTCTTTGCTGGCAAGCCTTGTATCAAATCTAGCATCTGTGTAATAGAGATTAGTATTCTCTGGAACAATAGAAGTATCTAATGTTGATGTTGATGATTGATTAGAACCATTGCCTATAAATATTTTGCCATCATCTAAGTTAGGTGTTGCATTTGATCTACCAGCACCACCAGCTTTAATTGAACCAGCAGAAGCATGACTTCTTTGAACCTTACCAATGTTTTGTATTTGTGAGCTTTCGCCTGTTGGTGCTGTAGTTGTGTATGCACCTGCTGTAGTTGAAACATAAAGTATCTGTCCAACAGAAACATTTGATGTGTCTAGTCCTGAGATAGTTCCAAAAGTAATAACTTCAACAGAAGCATTATCATTGGCATCAGCAGAAGCAAAACCAAAAGCAGGCATCTTAGATGCATCATCGGCTTTTGCTTGTGCAACTGTGGGGCTATTTCCAGAGACTCCAGAAATATAAACTACATCCCCTTTTGATAAAGCACCATCGGCTTTAGCTGCAAATCTAACAGCACCTTTAATATCACCAATAAATTGATCGGATGCAGTTACAGTATTAAATGTAACATCACTGGTTACAGCAACAGCCTGACCAATAGCAACAACTGGTGTAGAGCTTTCGCCTGTTCCACCTGTTATTGTTACGCCAGTGCCACCAGATATGCTCTCAACATAATCGCCAGTGGTATCAGTTCCAAGAACAATAGAATTAATCTGAACAACTGTAGAAATATCTACATTAGCACTGCCATCAAAAGAAACTGAACCAACAACATCTCCTGATAGAGATATAGTTCTTGCTGTTTCTAATGTAGTTGCTGTGTCAGCATTACCTGTTAGGTCTCCAGTAACATTACCTGTAACATTGCCAGTTAAATTGCCTGTTACATCGCCTGTTAGATTGCCTGTAAATACATTGGATGAGCTAATGCTTACGCCAAAAGTAATCCAAGCATTATTAGCAGCGTTTCTTATTTTTAATACGCTGTTTGCTGTATCTACCCATAACTGATGGGCAAAAGTAGTTGAAGGCTCGGTAGCCCCTGAATTAACTGTAGCAATAGCTGCTAGAGCGTTGTTTAAATCAGCTCTGAAGTCAGCTCCACTTTGGTTAGCTAAATTATAATCGTGTTGTGCCATTAATTTACCTCTGTCCTATTGTATATTTAATCTGGTTGAGTTGGAAACACTACATCATCAAAATTATCAGAATCTGTGTATTGTGATGGTAAGTCTCTTAATGCTTGTCTATAAGTAGACCATTCTGTTTTTTTTGCATCTGATAATGGGCTATCAACAACAACAGTCCAATCAGAATCTTGTAATAAATACAATCTTTTATTCCTTATCTTCTGTGTTGTTGTTAAAGGATTTTCTGGTGTTGGGGCGTATATAGTAGTCATTATTGTTTGTTTAATTTTAAGGCTGATATTCTAGTACTAAAACCACCCACATCAGGCGTTGTATTGTCTTGTATAACTTGTCCCTGCATAGCAACAGTATAAGAAGTATTGGCAGATAAACTTACCTTTCCACCCAAAATAATTGGCTGAATAGCATTACCTCCAACTGGTGAACTATAGTCTGCAATAACAGTTGATCCAATAATAATTCTTGACTCTAATTGGGTTAAACTATTAAAAACACCACCAACCATACAATTAGCAACCACTTGATAATCACCTGCTTCTGCTGTTGTAAATGTTGCTGTAATAATATTGTTAAAATTGTCTGAAAATCTACCATCTCCAAATCCACTAGTTCCAGAAGCACCATTAACCACCATAGCACCAACAGCTCTTGTTCCAATCTCAGCTATGCTAACCCCACCACTAGATATTTTTAAACCACTTCCAGAGCCTGTTAGTGTGCTGCCATCTAAATTAAGCCTCAGAGCACTCAAAGTTCCAACAGTAATATTATCTGCTGTTAAATTTGTTACATCAACATTGCTGGCATTCAAAGTTCCAGTAGTAATGTCATTAGCAGAGATAGTTCCAAAAACACCTGATGCTGATGTTAATGCTCCAGATTGAATATCTGAAGCAACAATTGTACCAGCCAAAATTTCAGCACTGGTAATTGTATTTGTCGCAATTTGTGTGGCTGTAATTGTATTAGATGCAATGTCTGATGCAGTAATTGTATTAGCTACAATTTTTGCAGAAGTAATTGAATTTGCTGAAATTTTATCTGCTGTTACAGCGTTTGTTGCTAATTTATTTTCCGTAATAGCACCTGCTGCAATAACATCACCCTGAATTGCATCAACTGCCAGCTTTGCATTTGTTACTGCATCATCAGCCAACTTGACTGAGCTTACAGCATCGTTAAGAATTTTGTTTGTTGTTACAGCATTATCTGCAAGCTTAGCTGCAAGCACAGCACCATCTCTTAAATCAACGCTAACAACTGGTTCATCTCCAACGCTAAAAGTTAATGTCGCTGGGTCTGACTCAACATTAAGGGTGTTGATAGAGCTAACACTGGCAACATAATTAGAGCCAACAGGTAAAAAGTTAAGATCACAAAACTCAGTATCAACAATTTTATTCATAAGCTCGTTACTGGAGCTATCTACTATATTTACCCTGTACTGATGATCTGGAAAGTCTGTTGGTTCGTTCCAAGATAAGAATGGTCTACCTGTTGAGCTAGAATCAGTATCAGTAAAAGATAGTCCTGTTGGTGCTTTTACAGCAAAAGCTGAGGGCAAATTAGATAGCTCCTCTACTGGCTCTTGTGGTGGCACTTCCCATGTATAAACGTCAAAGTATTCTATTAAACTGACTGCAACTAAACCATTTGGCTCAAGCTCTAAAGCTTCTACTCTGCAAATTTTTCCATTGAAACCTAAACCAGTATAAGTTACATCGACAATATCTCCTACGTTAAGCTTATACATCTCAGGAGTTCCAACAAATCTAAATGAGGTTTGATTCCTGCTTCTGGTTAATATAGCTTTTGCCATGTTGTAGGCAATATAAGGATCAGAGACATAAGGAAATTCAGCTTTAACTTCTAAAACCTCACCACCATCATCAGAAGTATAGTTAGGCGATGCATCATGTAAAACTGTTGCTGTGTCTAATTCATATTTTTTGTTAGCGTTAAAAAATTCGACAATAACCTTATTTGCCTTTTTATCTTTATTGCCATAATCAACAGATATGCCTGAATCAGAAATAATGTGATCATCGGTAATACTAAAACTAGATGAGCCTGTATCTTCAATAGAGAGCTCATACTTACCATCTATATAAAGAAATATACCTCGCATATTAGCAAGCAACTCTTTAGCATTATCCATAACATTCTTATTGGCATCTAAGTAACCATTGCAATGAAATCTTTTAACCTTTAGTAAAGACGTGCCACTTTGAGAAGAGTAATCAGAGCCTAGAATATTATTAATATATACTGAATATTGAGCCTGTGCATTGTAAAACTCTGTTCTCTGTACATCTTTTATCTCAGCACCATCTAAAACAAGATTACCAGAACCATCCTCTAAATCTATCTTCTCGCCAATTTTGTTTTGCCACCAAATAGAATTTGCACCAGTTCCAGTGATATTAATAAAATCATTACCAGATGTTCCTGTCCATGTAACGCTTTGTGCAGTGCCATTGAAATAGGGCTGATCAACCAAAGTATCACAGACATTAGCAGCAGAGCTAAATGTAGTCATATTGATTTGAGACTGAGTTAAACCTTTGCCATATTCGTCATTGGTTATGAAATCAAGAAAGCATAAAGCTGGATTGTCTGAGTGCTCATAGGTAGATACAGTTCCAAATGTTTGATTTGTGTCTCTGGGATCAAAAACTTTTTTTCCTCTAACTTGTACTGTTAGCTGTGGCACTCCTCGCCATATTCCTTCTTTATCATAACCAAACGATGCTCCAATGTAACAAATTCCATCCAGCCTATGTGCTGAAGTCCAATTAGGCATAGATGCAACAAGCATAGGGTCTGCTGTTTGTGATGCAGCCCCATGATGCAAATTAAAAACATATCTATATCTTGATGTTGGGCTTGTTCCAAATCCACCAGCCCCAGCATCTATACCAGTTCCATTTTGCGAAACTGTATTCAAAGAGCCTGAGCCAGAAGATATTTTATCTGAACCAATATAACCACCATCTCTAAATCTTGCAGAATCGGTTAATGGGTTGCCATCAAGCTCAATTGTTGTGCCTAAAATCTCATCACACTCGCCAACTGACAAAGCATAAACCACATACATATCTCTAGAATCGTTATCACTGACATCCATGTAAATAATTTGTGCTCCAACCCTTCTTGTTCCATAGATGACTGGTATCTTTCCACCCATAGAGGTTTTGTTTGCCAGTATGTCTTGACCCTTAGCAAGCATCTGTTTTGCTTGTAAGAAACCCTTAACACCAACAGCAAATGTTGCTGCTTGCATTGTAAATTGAAACGGATTTGCTTTAGCATAAGTAACAACTGCTTTTCCAACGTCAAGAAAAAATTTACCAACTGCTGACCAAAAACCCATTACATTCCCCACCTAACATCTTCTTTAACCTGACCAGCAAACTCCATACCCCTATCACCAGAGCTAAATGATTGCTGGGATTCATCAGAATAATGCCTGCCCTTTGTTAAATTCCAATTAGCCCAATGAGAAGCTACTATTAAAGATAGGGTCGAGCTATCTATTGTTTCTTGTATTGATACGCTTCTTATTTGACCAGTAAAATAATTAATAGCACCAACAATTGTTTCATCTGAATTAAAATAAGCTAAATATATTTCTACCTCTTTATCTGTAAAAGAACCATCTTGTACTAATGATCTGACCTGATCTGTAATGTTTGAAAATCCAATCGTTAATTCATTTACTTCTAGTTGTCCTGTTTCAATAATTGAGTCAACTGTAAGAAAAGAGCCACCAGCTTCATAGTTATTAGAATCATAAGTAACATCAGAATACCAATCAGTGAGCCTAATGGTTGATGATAGATTTAACTCAACCAGAAAAGCTGTTTTAGTTGCTGTGGATGATACTTGTGTTTGTAAAGCAGCAGATAGACTTCTAGGCATTAGGTAATAACCTCTCTAACGTCAAATGAAATACTGTAAAAACCACTAGCATCAGTTGAATACATGATTTCATTGTTTTCAAGATATACAGTAAAGCTAGGTTTGTTTACAGTAACAGCTTCATTATCTGCAAGAGATGCTACTAAATTTGGAGATATGGTTACTGTGGCTGCTCCACCTGATGCATTAGCATCTTCAGATACCATGTACACCTTAGAATGATTGGCAAACTTAATATAATCTCCAGCTTTTAATGCTCCTGTGGTTTGTGAAAAACCATCCATTGCTATGGTGTTATCACCAGATGTATGAGCTCCATTAACAACTATATCTGTTTCTGATTTGCTTGCACCTAAATTGTCTAATGGTGCTTGAATAGTAAAGTCCTCAAAAGAACCTTTTTGCTTTTGTAAAAATGCAAATATCTCTTGAGACTTTTCTTGTTGTAATGGTGGCATTGCCACTGTAAAAGAAAAATATTGAGCTCCTATTTGTCTTACTTGTTTTTTACCAGATAAAGTCTGGTTCAAAAGCGTTGGTCTGTTATCTTTAAAATTTAAAGTTCTAAAGTTGGGGTCTGTTGGAAATTGACCAGACATTTATACAACCCCCATTTTGCCTTGATTATTCATGGCATTGTTTATGATTGATGTTATCAACCCTTTTCTTGATGCTAGTAACTGATCAAAGCCAGCAGCATCTACTGTTGATATATTGAAGTTCACTGTAGTTCCCATGCCTTGTCCTTTTGTATGGTCAACAACAGTTTCATTTGGATGTAATATAGCTGGGAATCCACCCTTACCATCTACGCCACCAGCTCTAGCACCCATGCCAGTATATCCACCACCATCAAAGCTAAATTTAGAGAAGAATGATGAGAACGTGCCTTTGAGTGGACTTATTATCATTTCCTGTATAGCAATTCTCAAAAGCTGTTCAACTACATAATCAGCAAAATCTTTAAAGCCAGATTTTCCTGTTTTCAAAGTGTTAATTATTGAATCTTCAAATTTTTTCATTGATGTGGTTGCAGCCTTACCTAATCTTTCTTCTATTGTTCCTAAAGAACTTATGTAACCATCTAAAGCAGCTTGCACTGCATTTTGTTCGCCATCTTCACCCTGATTCATTAAAGCCCTTATTCTTTTACCAACCCTGCTACTTAAATCCATAAGTTCTTTGAGTTGCATGCTTAACATCTCAATATTGGCATTTGGTTGATTCATTTGTTGCATGATTTCAGCCATGTCGGTTGATAGCTGCCCCATCTTGACTCTTAGCTCAGTTAAGTTCTTGGTTGTTACTTCAAAATCTAGCACTCCAACTTTTTCAGCAAGCTCCAAAGTCATTCCTAAAATACCAATAAATTTATCTCTTATTGGAGTTAGAACCTGCCTATTCAATTTGTTCATGGTGTCATTAAACTTCTCAGCATTTCTAATGCTTTCTTCACTAAATATACCAGTGGCTGCTTCAGCCATATCTTGCATTGCAGCAGTACCTTCTTTAGCCATAACTGTGTTTTTAACACCAGCTCTACCAAAAACATCTGAAAAATATGCTGCTTTTTTATTTGCTTCTGCAACACTATCTGTGGCTCTGAAGAAATCTAAGAATAACTCTTCAGTGGTTTTCATTTTTCCATCTGATCGAGTCAATGAAACACCAAGAGCTTCTAAAGCCATTTTTGCTTCGCCCACTCCAGTTGCAGCTTCACCAGTCATCTTGGCAAATACTGTCATAGACTTGTTAAATTCTTCTGTGCTTAGACCTGCTTGCTGTGCAACAAATTGATATCTTTGCAAGAATTCTACACTTACACCAATTGAATCAGCAGTTTTAGCGATAGCATCTGCAACCTCTAAAGACTCTCTTCCAAATTGCACAAGCTGTCTAACAGCAAAAACGCCAGCAAAAGCACCAGCTAATTTTTTCATAGCTGACTGTGTACTGTTAATGTTTTTATTTACAGAATTAAATGCACCTTTAGTTTGATCCGATGCTTTAACTCTTAATTTATAATCAGTTGCCATTTTTTATTTGCCTATTCTTTTCTTCCAAGTATGCCATCCATCCTGTAAATTCGGATAAGGTCATCTTTTCCTCTAGCTCCTGTAATGTGCAATGCAACATTTCAGCAAGATAGTATCTAGCAAATAAGTCCTTATCCTCTGTTACTTTTTTGCTTGTTCTTCTACGCTTGGGGTTGACATAATTTCTAATGCAACCCTTGCAAGAACATCTTTATCCACACCATGCATCATAGTGTGCTTGTCTGATAGGTCAAAAACTTTTTCTCCATCAGAATCTAAGGCTTTATATATTAAGCAATAAGCCATCAACGCCACATCATCATCTTTTGCAAGCTTCTGCAATTTAGACATCTCTGCTAATGTTAATGGCTTTGCATATATTTTAAGAACCTTCTCTCCATCACTCCACTCAGGTATTTCAATCTCTTTGATTTCCAAAGAATCGAAATGAGCTTTAGCCTTATCTATTACGCTCATTTTTATACAGTGCTAGCTGTTAAAGCACCATTGCCTTGAACTGAAATACTAGCTTCAACCAAACCATCAAATGATGCAGTTCTTGAAACACCAGTTACAATAGCTGAACCACTGTAATAAGTATCGCCAGAAGCATCGCCTTCAGGATAAACATTCAAAGTTACCTCTGATCCAATGCTTAAAGCACCTTGACCTGATGTATCAGTTTCATCCCAAAACACCTCTAAACTTCCTGAGAAGTTTGTTAATGATGGTTTATAAGTTCTAGCAGAATCACCCATTGAAGTATCTTCTAAAGTATCAGCAGATTCTTCGATTGAGTAAGACCTTATTTCGGCGATTTGATTTGAGCCAACTTTTACAGTCCCCTCACTTCCTTTATGTGTTGCCATTTTCTACCTCGTCTTTCGACTTTTCTTTAGAAGAAGATTTAGGTTTATCTTTCGATGGGGCTGCTTCTTCTTTCCAACCCTTATTCAATAATGACTCAACCTTAGAAGGGTGAGCATCTATAGAAACTTTTCCGTCTGGACTAATCATTTTCATAATTGTCTCCTTTAAACTGCTACGTCAGGTGCGTTTTCCTTGACATAGTAGTTTGTTAAAAATGTAAGAGAGACATAGCCTAATGGCTTTTCTCCCTCGCTGTTAAACTCTATCTCTGTGGATTCTAAATAAGTATCTTTAGCCAATCCATCAAGAGTTCTGTCAGCAGCTATTGCTGCTTCAACTTCTTTGCTTATTGTATCAATAGTATCATCAAAGTTGCTAGTAGCTTTGGCATAACCTTCTACTACAACTGAGAGCTCTCTGCTCATAAGTCTTTGTGTTCCTATAACGATAGGCTCAGATGTTTCTGATTTTGTGTAAATGATTAACGCTGGCAAAGAAGCATTTTCTAATGGATAAACTCTGGATTCAAAAACATTAGAACCAGTAGTTGTTAGTCCATTTAGAGTTGTGCCAAATTTTTCTCTGATTTGTTGTCTAATATGGTTTGCCATTATATTTCCTCAAGCATCAAAGCAGAGAAACCAGTTCTATCTGCTTGTATATTAACAACTGTATAATTTTGAGCTGCTTTTAATGTATTGCCATCAACATCTTTAATGGCTGCAACAGCTAATGTATTTCCAAATGATATATTTGGAACATCTATGGTTCTGCAATAAGCTATGGGCTTTAGTGCTTCCACGCCTATACCTTCTTCTTGCTCAACATATTCATTATTAAGAATTATTCTTATTGTTGAATCAGTACCATTATTTGTGTAAACAGCAGATACGCCATGACCATAATCTATATCTAGGTATGAGATCATATCTTCTTCTGTTTCCATGCGATATTGAGACATTATTCTTCCTCTAATACCAGTGATACTAAACCTGTGTTATCAGGCTCAACTGTTCTAACAACAAAAGAAGTTTCAGGTTTTAAAACACTGCCACGATTAGTTGTAATTGCATTAACTATTAATCTATCTTCTTGCGATATATAAGGAGCATCAGTTGCTTTAATAATTGCTCTGGGTTGATACCCAGCAACAGGAACTGTGCCACCCTCTATATTGAAATATTCTTGATCTATGATGATATTAATATTGGTTGTATTTCCAGAATCGATATCGAACCAAGTGTCAATGAGACCAACCCTTTGATCCCATAATGATTGTTGCACCTCGAAGAATGTAGCAGTAACTCCATGACCTGTGTTGATGTCTACATAGGAGTTAAAATCTGCTGCACTCTCGATGGGCATGATTTATTTTTTAGCTCTTTTCTTTGGAGCTTTAACCTCTGATGTCTCCAAACCAACGCTTCTATCAGCTTGTTTAGCTTTTGGTTTTTCAACATGAATTTCTGCTTTGCCATAGCCACATAATGAATGACCTATGACCTCATCAAGCTCTACTACATCGCCAGCATGAACCTTTGATCCATTGGCAACTGTGTCTTGTAAAATTTTATATTTTTTCATAATTAAGGTGGTGGGGTTTCCCCCACCATTCCATTTAAGCATCAGCTAATTAGTCAGATGACTTACAGAAACTAACAGCATGACGAACTGCTACGTCTACAGTTTGTAGAGCAATAATTCTCACGCCACCTGCTTTTGAAAGTGCATAAGGATCAACAGTAATGTCTAATCCACCATACATTCCAATTAACAAGTCAGCAAAGTTTCCAAAGTAGAAATCACCTGAAGTTACTTGATTACTTCTGATAACATTGTAGCCATTCATTCTTCCATCAGGCTCAACAACAAACATTCCAGAACCTGTGTCCTTGCTAGTTGTTTTCAATGTTCCATAGTCTGCTGGCTTACAAATGTAAGACAATGAACCAGACAATGCATTATCAGCAGCAACAGCACTTTCCATAGCTATAACCTCAGCAAAAGTTGGGCTAGCAGCAGCAAATGTTGTTGTGTTGATTCCAGAAGTATTAGCAATACCAGTTGGTTGACCACTTGATCCTGAACCAGCCAAAGCACCTAAATCAATTGCCAAAGCAATAGATTGTGTAAGGTCATCTCTGATTAAGTTTTCAATATCTAATGAAGATTGTTGAAGCATTAATCTTGAAGCATCAGTGTGAGCACCAATAACTTTAGGAGACATGGTTACTGATCCTGAAGTGAATTCAGACTCAGCAGAGTCTCCACCTTCAGTAGCAATCCAGCCAGCAGAAGCAGCAGCAGTTTTCTTAGGAATAACTACGTTGCCTTGTAATCCACGAAGCATAGTTGCACCAGCTTGCATTACAGAAGAAGAGTTTCTTAGAACGTCTATGAAATCTCCACCTTTGTAATCTTCAGCGATAAGAGTAGAGTCATCACTTGTGTTCAGGTCTCTAGTCCAGTTACGAAGAACGTCAGCAGGAAGCATAATTCCTTGTGCTACTTTGCCATGTTCTCTAGCAGCTTGCTCTGAACATTCGAATTCGAATTCAGCAGCTCGCTGTGCATTTCTGTCAGAAGGATTAGCAAGAGCGTTAATAGCTTTTACTAAACTAAATCTTCTAACTTCTTTTGGTGTCATTCCGATTTCTGAAGGAGTTTCAAGTGGAGTATTGTTAGAAATGTTTTCCAATAATATTCCTCTGAACTCTTCAACAGATGCACCTTCTTGAATAGCCTTGTCAGCTAGGTCTCTTTTATTGTGCTTTACAGCAAGATCAATGATCTCTTTTGAATTTCTTTTGAATTCAGCTTTTGCTTCTTCAGCACTTTGAGCTCTAACTTCATCAAGGTTAATCTCATTTTTAACTTCTTCAGTCATTTTAATTACCTCTATTTGAGTTTTAGTTTGTTTATTTTTAGAACGCCCAACGCCTACAAGTCTGGATTGATCAGCAGGCACGCTAACAGAAGAAACTTCCATTGGAGTCCAATTTGCTTTGTAATAATCCTCGCCATCACGTTGTATACGCTCCAGTTTATCTATTCTGTAGCCTACAGAGATATTCATGCGAATACCATCTTTGACATCTTCATATACTTCTCGAGCTAGTTCGCTTTTTCCAAAGCGTACAACAGCAGTTGTCCTTTTTGCTGTCTCGTCAAGTTTGAATTCTTCAATTACACCTATTTGCTTGGTCATATCGTGATCAAGGAGCAGTGGTGCTCGCCCAGATGCTATAAACTCCATGTTTATATCACCTTCAGAATGTCCTAGCACTTCCATGCCAAAACTTCTTTCAACAGGTTCTTCAGAAGAAACGCCAACTCGGACTCTACGATTTTCTTCATCAACATAAGAAGCTCTGGAAAGATCAATAGTCCTATATTTCATAGGCATATGTACAACCTTTCTTTCTTCCTCATCCTGATCAATCATAGAAACTTCCTCAGCCATTTCTACTTCTTCACCTTCTTCTACATCCTCATGTTTCTCAAACTCAACGATAACAGAGTTATCAGTTTCAGAAACGCTGAGGATATGTCTATCTTCTTTTAACATAGTTTTCTCCTCAGTATTTTCTACTGGATGTACTTCCAATTCATTTGAATTGAAATCGTTAAAATCCCTTATGGGATTAATCTTAGTTAATGTGCTGAACTTATGACCTACTTCAGTGTCAGTAGGTTCACCACTTCTATAAATTTGTATTAATGCAGCAGGATCATCTGGAGTTCCAGTAATTGTTAGCTCACTATTTGAAATATTGATCTTGCCATCTCTTTCGATCTTTATGATCTTTCCTCTAGCTCTGCCACCAGCACTATCCCAGCTTACAAAATCTCCTAAACTTAATGCATCTGGAGCTGCTCTATCATCTTCTTTTTTCATTTGTTCCACCAATCTTTTTGACCAACTATAACCTGCATCTCCACCCCAGAGAGCCCATGCAATTCTGCCATTACTAGGGTAGCCATCTTCGCCAGCACTAAAGCCTTCTGCTTGTTTGTCTACCTCATGTCTTGAAAAAAAGCTGTACATTCTTTTAATAGTCTCATCTGATAAATTTTCACCAGCCACTATTTGTCTTGCTCTTACAGCACCAATTCTAGTTCCACCTCTACCAAATTCTTCACGCCAGTCTAAGCCCTTTTGAGCTTCTGACTTCATGCCTGCATTTGGTCTAGCCATCTTCGTCATCTCCACCCTGTATCTTCGCTTCAACAGGTAGTTTCTGACCAAATGGCTGATAAGCTAATTCAATATCATACTGTTTAGCTAACTCAATTTCTTTTTGATGTTGCTCAAACAGTTCTTCAGTATCTCTGCCATAAGATGCAGAAATGTCTGAGTATGTAAGTGTTCCATTTTGTAAACCAATAACATTAGCTTGCATTTCTTTTAGTGGATCAATCCATGCGAATGATCTTGGAATGTAATTTACTGATCTAGCAAACTTGTCAAATTTGCCCATTGGTAAATTAATGTAACCACTAGAAATAGCCATCTCCAACCATGATTGGAATACTGGGTTTACAAAATGCTCAATTACAAATTGTTGATATATCTGATACATACTTCTATCTTCTAAAGCACCTTGTCTAATAGAAGAATAATTAACAGAAGTTAAATCGTTTGATAGTGAGTGATATGAAATGTTTAATCCTGATGCAATGCTTCTAAGTACGCTTGTGGTAAAAGAATCAAATGCAGATGTAGGATGAGTAGGATCAAATGCTTTGAAGTCCATGCCTGATGGTAGTTGTTCAAAAACTCCTGCTTGAGCGTTCATTGTTGGGTTGAATGTATCTTCATATTCACCATCACCAACATAACCATCGCCATCTGGTGAAGTGAAGAAGCCCATTTTAGATGCACCAACTCTTGCTGCTACTATCTCTGCTTCAAGATAACCATTAAGCATCTTGACGTTTGCCATAGAGGTTGCAATTAAAGAAACTCCCCTAGTCTGTTCTGCTCTTTGTGGCATATAAGCATGAATGATCTCTTCAGCAGGAACTCTGATGTGCTGGTTCTGGCTTAAGTAATTTCTATTGTATGGATGATCTTTGTATAGATGATAGGCTACTGGCTTGTCATATTGATCCACCTCAACACCCATCTTAACTTTATTGCCAGTTTGTTTGTAAACATCATTTTTATTTTCATCTAAATGATCTGCTTCTAAAAACTGTAATTGAAAACCAAAAGGTGAGTCAGGGTTTTTTATTTTTCTTATTAAAACTTCACCATCTCTAGCCAGAGATTCTATAAATATCTTTTGACAATCTAAAAATGACAACCTGCCATTGGTAGTACAGTTGCCAACATGAGACCATTCCTTCCAAGCTCGCTCAATGAGCAGGTTAGCTCCAATGTCTAAAGAACCATCATCGTTCCTAGCTTTGGAGCTAACTCTTATGCCATGCTTGCCGATAACATTAGATACCATTAGATTGAGGTATCTAGCAATGTAGCTATCGTTTCTAGCTAACTCTCTTGCCCTATCTCTTAGGATTCGTATGTTATCTTTTATTTCAGCATCGGCACTTGTAGATGTGGTTACAAAATCTGCAAATAATCTGCCAGTGTTAGCACCAGTATAACTTCTTCTATAAGCCTTTCGTTTTTTCTGTTTTGGTGTATCGCCACCAATGATTCTGTTATACCAAGCCATTATGTTATGTCGCTCTTAGGTGTTGAGCCAGTGGTACGACCAAAATTAACCTTGATTGTATTTCCTGAACCTCTTTTGTTTTTAATTCTTAATTGTTTAACTTCTTTAAGATATTCAGCTTTGTATCTATCTCTAAAAGTCATTAACTCATCTATTGAAAGTCTTGATAAAGACCTTCCAGCAATAGACATAGAACTCTGATCCATTGTGGCTCTGTTTTCTATGACTGCTTCAATCGCATCTAAAACAATCTTTGCATGACTTCTGACTGAAGCAGAAGTGGTTGCATAGTTATCCTGTATCTCAACAAAACCTTCTTCTAATTTTACTCTTGCAGAATCAGACGATCTGGTTATGTATGAAACCCAGTTATAGTTTCCTTTTGTGTAAGAAGCTGTGCTTGATTCTTCGATAATGTAATCATCGCCAGACTCAGATGCAGTTAAAGTAAAGTTTGCAACTGTAGCACCATCAACTAAATTGAATTCATAAGATAAAGAGTAAGCAGCCACAGGATAATCTTGTGATAAATCCTCTCTTTTCCAAGCCCAAAAATCTCCTAGTTGTAACTCAACTGGAACTTGGCTTGGATAGTTTGTTGAATCAAAAGCGTTGCTCAAGCAAAAACCTCATAAATGTTTTAGATATATCTACATCTAACACTATGGTGCATTGAGATAATGTCAATATTTTTGCTTAAATTAGACTACTTCCAAGAAGTAGCAAAATTACCCTTTGGCTGCCTGTTAATTTGATTTTTATTGTTGTTCACTCTGTTTGGATCAGGGTCTGTAACATTACCAGTTAATAACCTCTGTTCTATCACATCAAAGTTTGGGTTTAGTATGTATGCAGCAGCCAGTGCATAACAGATAGTATCAAGTGCTTCATTTCGTTCTCTAACTTGCTTCCAATATAAAGTTTTTCTGCCCTTAACAAATTTTACAAACCTTTGCTCGGCTGTGAGTTGTTTGAAATATTCTTCATCTACTGTAGATGGAAAATGTAGAGTTGAATAACCATATTCAGATGCAAGTCTCGAATATATGACTTCTTTTGCTGTATCACTTCCAACTGGATAGAGCGTATTGTTCTCTTTCCCAACTTTTGTGGGCTTGCCAACAACTGTTTTACCACTTTGAGACTGACCTTTGATAGCAAATATCCTTCTGCCCTTTTTGTTTTTAGTAAAAGCATAGACCATTTGTGTCTGGAATCCTGAGTCAATTGTGGTGCAGGCGATGGTCATATGCCTTCCAGAGTGTGTTTTAAACTTAGTTTGTAGGTATTTATCCAAATCATTCCATACATTCATCTGCCCAGTGCTGCCATAAATGATTTTATAATCAACAACCCACATCTCATAGTTATGTGAAAAGGCTACAACCTGACATTCGATTCTATTTTTTTGAATATCAATGCCACAGGTCAAGACCAAAGCTTCATCTGGTATAGATTCAAGGTCATAACTCTCTCTTCTGGACATTAAGCCTTCAGCTTCTACAACTTCTTCAGGTTCTGGCTGCCATGTCTCAGCCAAAGAGGTATTAATAAATGTTTTTAACATCTCTGGTTGTTTTCTAGCTTCTAAAAAGTTTGCAGCCATTGCACCCCAGCTACTAAACACAGAATAGATTTCGTTTAGGTGAAAGCCTGCTATTTTCTTGGTTTCTTTTGTTGCTCGCCATTCTCCATTTTTTAACATCCAATATTTCTTTGATTCATTGATAATACATCCATTCTCGCAAGTATAGATTGCAGTCTCTGGCTTATCTTCTTCCCAGACTACGTTTGACCACTTAAGAGTTTGCATATGATTGCACTCTGGGCATGGCACATAGTAATAACGCTGATCACTTTCCTCAAAAGCAGCTTCAATTCTTGAAATGCCTTTAACTGTTGGGGTGCTGCATAGATAAATCTTGCGATTGAAAAAGGTCTGGGTACGTTTAGAAGCTAAAAGAACTGGGTCTCCCTCACTTCCAACACTAGCTTCCATCCTATCAACCTCATCAATGCAGAGGACACGAACAGCACGACTAGCTACGGAAGCAGCAGAATTAGAGCCCACCATGTTTAATGTAGTGCCACCTTCGAACTTTTTAGATAAAACTGTGTTTGAACTATCCTTAGCTTTAGGCTCGTTAATTCTGTCTCTAAGCACTGGGGTATCTCTTAGCATATTTGAAAGTTTCTCTTTGCTATATGCTTGAGCCATTTGCAGGGTGGGCTGCATTATAAGTATGGGTGATGGTTGCATATGTATGTAATAACCAACCACGTTATTTAGAATCTCGGTTGCCCCAACCTGTGCACTTTTTTGCCAGAC
>JGI20155J14468_10000599_pt1 | contig 29147 bp, 29 predicted proteins | sample COG_05_FD_14468 | JGI IMG/M metagenome (IMG submission 14468) | reverse complement strand
GACATGACATATGATATGGCAGGTTCTGCAGTTGTAGTTGGATTAATGAAAAATTTAGCTTTAAGAAAAGCAAAAGTTAATGCTGTTGGTGTTGTTGGGCTTGTAGAAAATATGCCAGGTGGCAATGCTCAAAGACCAGGTGATATTGTAAAATCATACAGTGGAAAAACTATTGAAGTACTAAACACAGATGCAGAAGGTAGATTGGTTTTAGCGGACGCCTTAACATTTACTGAAAAGAAATTTAAACCAAAATTTATTATCGACCTAGCAACTTTAACAGGGGCCATAATCGTTTCACTTGGTTCAGAGTATGCTGGACTTTTTTCTAACGATGATAAATTATCACATCAAATTTTTAAAGCAGGAGAAAAAGTTGATGAAAAAGTATGGAGAATGCCACTTCATAAAAATTATGATAAACTTATGGACTCTAAAAATGCTGATATGCAAAATATAAATTATGTTGGTGGAGCCGGATCTACTACGGCAGCACAATTTTTACAAAGATTTATTTTGAACAAAACTTCTTGGGCACATTTAGATATTGCTGGGATGGCTTTTTCAAAATATGGAGGAGCTCTTAACTCTCAAGGTGCCACAGGTTTTGGAGTAAGACTATTAAATCAACTAATAGAGGATCATTATGAGTAATATAGAACAAACACTGTCAATTATAAAACCAGATGCTGTTGAAAGAAATCTGGATAATGCAATTAAAGAAATGTTTAAAGATAAAGGCTTTAAAATAACTAAAGAAAAAAAAATTCAAATTGAAAAATCAGAGGCTGAAAAATTTTATAAAGTTCATGAAACTAAACCATTTTATAATGATTTATGTGCATATTTGTCTTCTGGACCAATTGTAGTAATGGTGCTTGAAAAAGAAAACGCAGTGAAAGAAAATAGAGATTTGATGGGTGCGACTAATCCAAAAGATGCTGAAGAGGGCACTATCAGAAAAAGGTACGGAATTTCAATAGATAAAAATTCTGTTCATGGTTCAGATAGTTTAGAAAATGCAGAAATAGAAATAAATTTTTTTTTTAAAGATTAGATATAAATTTCTTAATAGCTTTGGGGTACAACAAGTGTTCTTGTTTTAAGATTTTTTTTCCCAATGTCTTGTAATTATCATTTTTATTTATTTTAACTTTTTTTTGCATAATTATTTTTCCAGAGTCTAATCTAGAATTGACAAGATGAACTGTGCATCCAGAAAATTTCTCTTTATTTTCTATTGCTTTTTTATGAGTATTTAAACCTTTATATTTTGGTAATAAAGATGGATGGATATTTAGAATCTTTCCTTTAAATTTTTTAATAAAATTTTTTGATAAAATCTTCATAAAACCTGCTAAACAAATTAAATCAATTTCTTTTTTTTTAATATCTTTTAGTATTTTTTTTTCAGCATTAAATTTATTTACATAATTGTAAAATTTTGAGTCTATATTATTTTTTTTTGAAAAATTTAGCCCTTTTGCATGTTTATTATTAGTAACAACAAAAGTAATTTTGATAGGAGATTTTTTAGATAAAGAAAATTTAAAAAGATTTTTTAAGTTGCTACCTGTCCCTGAAATAAAAATAGCAGTCTTTAATTTTTTTAAAGCCAATTGACATTTCCATTTAATTTAACTTTATGAGAATGATTAGATATTTTTCCTATCACATAAGGTTTATATTCATTAGAAAATAACTTTTTAACTTTACTTAAATTTTTTGAGTTTATTATTAAACAAAAACCAACACCACAATTGAAAGTCTTTAACATTTCTTCATTTCTTATTCCTTTATTTTTTAACCATTTAAAAATTTTTAAGGGTTTAATTTTACCCAAATCAATCTCCGCACATAAATTTTCTGGAACAATTCTTTTTACGTTTTCAACCAAACCTCCTCCAGTAATATTCGCACATCCATTTAAGAAATCTTTTTTAATTAGATTTAAAACTTCATTTACGTAAATTTTAGTTGGTCTTATTAATTCATTTTTTAAAAATTTATTTTTTTTTATATTTATTTTATTTCTGTGAATTAGATGTCTTACTAATGAATATCCATTTGAATGCAATCCACTAGACGGAACAGCTAATATAAGATTATTCTTTTTTATTTTTGACTTGTTTAAAATTTTCTTTTGATCAACTATTCCTACTGCAAAACCTGCAATGTCAAATTTGCCTTTTTCATAAGTTCCAGGCATTTCCGCTGTTTCTCCCCCAACTAGTTCACAATTGGAAATTTTACATCCTTTAACAATGCCTTTAATTATAAATCTTAATTTTTTTAAATTAATTTTATTTATAGAAATATAATCAAGAAAAAAAAGAGGTTTAGCTCCCTGAACAATCAAATCATTAACACTCATAGCAACCAAATCAATTCCGATTGTGTCATATTTATTAATCATGTTTGCAATTTCAATTTTAGTCCCAACTCCGTCAGTACAAGCAACAATCTTGGGGTTTTTAAAGTTTTTTGGGATACTGCTTATTGATCCAAAACCACCGATATTATTAAACTTTTTTTTACCTTTTTTTTTTGATGTGGTATTTGATATAAATTTAACAAATTTATCTGCTGCTTTAATGTCTACGCCACTTTTTTTATATGTAAAAAAATTATTATTCATTACTATATGTTATGAGAATTCTTAAAAAAATTAATCATTTAAAAGTCTTATATATTTTTTTTGTATTCCTATCTCTAAATATATTTTTTTTTTCCACAGTTAAATTAGAAGCCAAATCTTTCGATATTGAAAATATAGATGTATCCAGGCCATTCAAAATAGATTTTAATAAAAACGAAGTGATAAATGAAGGATTTAAGAAAGCTTTTTTTGAGCTACTTCAATCAATATTAAATTCATCAGATCTTAAAAAACATAATGAAATAGAATTAAAGAAAATTAAAGGAATGATTGAGTCTTTTTCAATTAAAGAGGAAAAGTTTATTAAAGAAATTTACTATGTAAAAATGGGTGTTTCATTTAATAGAAAAAAAATTTTTAATTATTTAGAGGAAAAAAATATATTTCCATCAGTACCTTTAAGAAAAAATTTTTTATTCATACCCATTTTAATTGATCAAAACACTAATGATCTACTAATTTTTGATAAAAATAAAATTTTTAGTGAATGGAATAAAGATCTTAAAACATATCATTTAATAGAATATATTCTGCCAACCGAAGACCTTGAAGATATAAACCTTATCAAAAATAGAAAAGATTTTATCGAACAGTATGATTTCAAAGAAATCACTGACAAATATAATTTAGAAAACTCAATTGTTGCATTAATTTTTAAAGATAAAAAAAAAATTAGAATTTTGTCTAGAATTACTGATAAAAAAAAAGTTTTAATAAAAAATCAATCTTTTTCTGATCTAGATATTGAAGTTGATGAACAAGTAAAAATAATTATTGATCAATTAAAATTAATTTATGAAGATTATTGGAAAGCTAATAATCAAATTAATACATCACTAAAGTTGAGTCTAGATATAAAGTTAGATAATTCAAATTATATTAAAATTTTAAATTTTGAAAATATTTTAGACGAAATGGATCTAATTTATACTTACTCAATATTTAAGTTTGATCAAAATTTTACAGAATACAGAATTATTTTTAATGGTACACCAGACATGTTTTTAAAAAGCATGAATGATAAAAATTATTCTTTCAACACCCAAAATAAAATATGGGTTTTGAAATGAAGGATTTAAATCAACAGATTATAAAATTTGATTACGAGGAAAATTTTAAATACGAAGATTTTTATATATCTAAAAGCAATAAATATATTTTTGATTTATTAATGCAATGGCCAAAATGGGAAAAAAATTTTTTAAACATAAGTGGAGAAAATTTTTCTGGAAAAACTCATTTAATCAATATTTTTCTAAAAAAATTTAAGGGGATTAAATTTGAAGCAAAATCATTTAAAAACGAAAATTTAAAAGAAATAAAAATTTATCAAAATATAGTTTTAGAAAATATTTCTGAAACAGTTGATGAAAAATTGGTTTATTCCCTTTTAAATACAATCGAACAAGATAACAAATATTTGATAATTACTTCAATCAAACCTGTTGTAGATATTAAGTTTAGCTTGCCTGATTTAGTATCAAGATCAAAAAACTTTCTTTTATATAATATAGAAAAGCCAGATGATGAATTAATTTTTGCTTTATTGGTTAAAAATTTGTCAGATCGTCAAATTTCTTTAGAAAAAAAATTAATTAGCTATATTATTAAGAGAATTAACAGATCGTATAGCAAAATATTTGATTTTATATATAAAATCGACGAAATAAGTTTAAAAAAAAAGAAATCTATTGATTTAAAAATAATCAAAGAGGCTTTAGGAGAATAATTGAATAAATATAGAAGTCATAACTGCAATGAATTAAGAAAAAAGGATGTTGGCAGTGCAGTCCTTTTATCTGGATGGATTAATAAAAAGAGAGACCATGGCAATCTTTTATTTATTGATCTAAGAGATAATTATGGAATTACTCAGTGTATTATTGATAAAGATAATTCAAAATTTAATGAATTAGAAAAAATTCAACTTGAAACTGTAATAAAGATAAATGGCAAAGTTATTGATAGATCTAAAGATACAATTAATAAAGATATTGAAACTGGTGAAATAGAAGTTGCCATAGAAAATTTTAATATTTTAGGAACTTGCAATGAATTACCTATGCCTGTTTTTAGTGATCAAGAATATGCAGAAGAAATTAGATTAAAATATAGGTTTTTAGATTTAAGAAGAAAAAAAATTCATGAAAATATAATTTTGCGATCAAAAGTTATTTCATTCATAAGATCTGAAATGAGTAAGTTAGGTTTTTTAGAATTTCAAACTCCTATTTTAACATCTTCTAGCCCTGAAGGAGCAAGAGATTTTTTAGTTCCAAGCAGATTAAATCCAGGTAAATTTTATGCTCTTCCTCAAGCGCCGCAACAATTTAAACAACTGATAATGGTTTCAGGTTTTGATAAATATTTCCAAATTGCACCATGTTTTAGAGATGAAGATGCTAGGGCAGATAGGAGTCCTGGCGAGTTTTATCAATTAGATTTAGAGATGTCATTTGTTGAACAAGAAGATGTCTTTAAAGTCGTTGAAGAACTCTTAAAAAATACTTTTAAAAAGTTTTCTAACAAAAAACTAATGTTTGAAAAATTTCCTAAAATTTCATATTCGGAATCACTTTTAAAGTATGGGAGTGATAAACCTGACTTAAGAAATCCGTTAATAATTAATGATATAACTAAAATTTTTTCGAGAGACGATGTTTCTTTTGAAATTTTTAAGAAACTTGTTAAATCGGGCTCAAAAGTTAGGTGTATTGTTACCAAAAATACAAAAGACAAACCTAGAAGCTTTTTTGATAATATTGATAAATGGGCAAAAGAACAAGGAGCATCCGGTCTAGCTTATTTTACTTTTGAAAAAGATAAAGAGATTTCAGCCAAAGGTCCAATTGGCAAATTTTTCTCAAAAGAAGCTTTAGAAGAAATAATGAAAGAGACTAAAGCAGAAGTAGGAGATAGTATTTTTTTAGCCTGTGGTAAAGAAAAGGAGCTAGAAAAGATTACATCGCTAGCCAGGAATAAAATTGCTGAAGATTTAAATCTAATTGATGAAAACGTTTTTGCTTTTTGTTGGATAGTTGATTATCCAATGTTTGAAAAAGATGAACAAACTAACAAAGTTGAGTTTAGTCATAACCCTTTTTCAATGCCACAAGGTGATATAGATAAAATTAATTTTGATAAACCATTGGAAATACTTGCTTATCAATATGATATTGTTTGTAATGGAATTGAACTTTCATCAGGTGCAATAAGAAATCATATTCCTAAATTGATGTATAAACTTTTTAGTATAGCAGGGTATGATAAAAAACAAGTTGATGAAAAGTTTAGTGGAATGATTAATGCCCTCAGTTATGGTGCCCCACCTCATGGTGGCATTGCACCTGGTATAGATAGAATTGTAATGCTTTTAGCTAATGAAAAAAATATAAGAGAAGTGACCATGTTTCCAATGAATCAAAATGCTCAAGATTTGATGATGAATGCTCCATCAGAAGTTAACGAGAAACAGCTTAAAGAACTAAATTTATCTTTAAAATCAAAAAAATAGTCTATTTTTTTCCTTTAAGATTAATTTTGACATCTGATAAATCTACCAAATTCTTTTTATAATTATTTCTTACAAAACCTTTGCTTGTAATATCTTTTACAATTTTTAATAACTGATTTTGACCATCAATATTTTGTTGGTCAGAGTTTGAAACTTCACTTTCACCAATTGATGGTGTATGAGCTAAATCTTCTCTATTTTGGTAAGAAATTGCTAGCTCTCTAAAGATATAATCTAGTATTGACGAAGCACTTAAAATTCTATCATTACCATAAACTTTTCCTGATGGTTCAAATTTTGTTCCAACAAACGCACTGATAAACTCATCTAATGGTACTCCGTATTGTAATCCTAGAGATATAGCTATTGCAAAGTTGTTCATTAATGCTTTAACTAATTCTCCTTCTTTACTTGTATCAATAAAAATTTCTCCAATTTTACCATCTTCATATTCACCTGTATGTAAATATACTTTATGATCTCCAATAGTTGCTTTTTGAATATAACCCTTTCTTCTATCAGGCATGCTAAATCTTTTTCCATTTTTTTCTTGAATATTAGAATTAGATTTAATTATATTTTCAAAATTTTTAGAGGTAGAATCTACCTGTTCAGAAATAGTGTTAATTTTTTTATTATTACTTNTATCTTTNTTATTAGGGTCTAAATTTTTAGTTTTTCTATTATCAAGNTTAACATCTAATACTTCAAATTTTCCATCATCTCTTTTTTCAAGATTTTTAAGCTCTTCTTCATTAATATCATCAAGGTAATGATTTACTTTAAAAGTACACGTATAATATGTTTCAACTAAATATTTTGACATTTGACCCCAGTTTTAAAAAATTAATTTGATTAACGACTCATTTAATTTATATACAAATTCAAATTTTAGTCTAATTTAATTTATACAATTTTGAATTGAAATATTTAAAAATTTTATGTTGACACTTTTAAAAAAAATTTTCACTTGGTGGAATCACGATACTTTTGGGACAAAATTAAAAACAATTTTTTTTGGTAAGTTTGTTGGAAAAGATTCTTTCAATAATAAATATTATGAAGGTAAAAATGGAAAGAGGTGGGTCATTTATTCTGGTGAAATTGATGCATCAAAAATTCCAGTTGAATGGTATTCATGGATTCATTTTACATCAAACAAGATTGAAAAAATTCACGATTTAAAAAAATATGAATGGCAAAAACCTCACCAGCATAATTTAACAGGAACTGAATCAGCTTATTATCCAAATAAAAACAAAGATGCTATTGAAAAAAAATATAAAACTTGGAAAAATTAGTTTTAATTTAATAATAATACTTTTTTTATTTCTATCTCTATTTACACATTTAAAATCTGAAACAAACTTAGAGGGAAATTTTATTGATATCAAGGTTTTGGATAAAATTAGTTCCAAAAATATACTTATCAAACTTAAAAATGGTGAAGAAACTAAACACAAAGATCTTTTGATTAAAAGTATGAAGTGTAAAAATTCAGAATTTGATGATACTCCAGAAGTTACTGCTTATATTCAAGTTAGAGATTTAACTAATCAAGATAATGATGATGTTTTTGTTTTTAATGGTTGGATGTTTTCATCTAGCCCCTCAATAACCCCTTTTGATCATCCAGTGTATGATATTTGGTTAGTAAGCTGTTATTAAACTATTTTTTCGTTATCTAGCCAACTTACATTGAAGTCTGAATTTATAAATTTTTTATGATTTAATAATTTTTTATGTAATGGAATAGTTGTTGTAATTCCTTCTATGACAAATTCATCCAAAGATCTATTCATTCTTTGAATAGCTTCAACTCTATTTCTTCCATGACAAATAAGTTTACAGATCATACTGTCATAATATGGGGTCACTTTATATCCTTGAAATATAGCACCATCAACTCTTGTTCTGAATCCTGAAGGTTGGTGACACATACCAATTGTACCTGGGGAGGGTTGAAAATTTTTACTTGGATCTTCAGCGTTAATTCTACACTCAATCGCATGACCTCTTGGATTTATATCTGTCTGTTTTAGAGCTGTTTCGCCAGTAAATGCAATATTTATTTGTTCTTTGATAATGTCTATACCAGTAACCATTTCAGAAACAGGATGTTCAACTTGAACTCTTGTATTCATTTCTAAAAAATAAAATTTTCCATCTTCATATATGAACTCAACTGTTCCCGCACCTTCATATCCAATTTTACTAACCATATTTACTGTTTTTTCAAAAAGATCTTTTCTAATTTGATCATTTAAAACAGGGCTTGGTGTCTCTTCAATTAGTTTTTGATGCCTTCTTTGAACCGAACAATCTCTTTCATGTAAATGTACAGTTCTATTTTTTCCTGCTAAAATTTGCACTTCAATATGTCTCGGATTTTGAAAAAATTTTTCAATATAAACTTCATCATTACCAAAATATTTTTTAGCTTCAGATTTTGCAGTAGAAAAAAGAGTTTCAAATTCTTCCTCCTTATTTACAATTTTCATTCCTTTACCACCGCCGCCGCCTGAAGCTTTTATAAGAACTGGAAAACCAATTTTTTTACAAAGTTCTTTTGCTTGAGTTATATCTTTAACACCACCTTCAGATCCCTCGATAACAGGTAAACCATTTTCTTTAGCAATTTTTTTAGCTTGAATTTTATCACCCATCATTTCTATGTGTTTAGATGATGCACCAATAAATTTAATGTTATTGTCTTCTAATACTTTGGCAAAACTAGCATTTTCAGATAAAAAACCATAACCAGGATGTACTGCTTCTGCTCCAGATAAATCAACTGCTGACAAAAGAGCTGGTATGTTTAGATAGCTATTAGCAGGTTGATGAGAACCTATGCAAATACTTTCGTCTGCTAGCCTGACATGCATACTGTCTCGATCTACATCTGAATGTACTGCAACTGTAGAGATTCCCCATTCCTTACATGCTCTGATAACTCTGACTGCAATTTCCCCACGGTTTGCAATTAAGATTTTTTTAAACATTACTCGAGAACGATAATTGTTTGCCCAAACTCAACTGGTTGACCATCTTCAACACATATTTCTTTAACTACTCCATCAGAAGAAGATGGAACGTGATTCATAGTTTTCATAGCCTCTACTATCATCACAGTATCTCCTTTTTTAATTTTTTTTCCTACTTCTACAAATTTTTTAGCACCTGGTTCAGGAGAATGATATGCGGTACCAATTATAGGTGAAGTCACCTCAATACCTGACTTTATATTTTTAGTTATATTTTTAGTTGGTTTAGAGGAATTAATTTCTGGTGAAGAGTTATTTATAACTGGAGTTGGATGATTACTTATCGATACATTGTTTTTAGAAACTTTTATTTTTGTATCCTTTTCAGTGTATTCTAATTCAGTTAGATTAAATTCATCTAAATAGTCACTTAACTCTTTGATAATTTTTTTATCTATTTTCATTTTTTAAGATCTTTTGCATTGCAATTATGGCTAAAATATAACCATTAGAACCTAAACCAAAAATTCCTCCATCAACAATATCACTTATTAAGGATTTATGTCTAAATTCTTCTCTTTTATATATATTAGAAAGATGTAATTCAATAATTGGTTTTTTAAAAATACTCAATGCATCCCTAATAGCAACAGATGTATGAGTAAATGCTGCTGCATTAATTATCATACCATCATATTGGGTTCTAGAATCTTGAATTAAATTTACTAGCTCACCCTCAATATTTGATTGATGAAAAACCATCTCTAAACCTAATTCCTGTGATTTATTTAAACAAGTATCTTTTAATTCTTTAAATGTAATTGATCCATATTGTGATTGTTCTCTTTCACCTAATAGATTAAGATTTGGACCATTGATAATAATAATTTTATTACTCATCAATCTCTTATATACGATGAAAAAAATAAAAAAAATAAAAATTAAATTAAATGGAAAAGTGAAAATAATACCTGATAATTCTAAAGTTCTAAACATTATCAATCAATTAAAAGTACCAATCAAAAAAGTTGCAATTGAATTAAATCAGGAAATATTGGATAAAAAAAATTTAAAAAAAATAAAACTCAAAAATAATGATAAAATAGAAATAGTTCATTTTATTGGAGGTGGTTAAAATTGAAAAAAGAAAAACTTATTATTGCTAATAAAAAATTTAATTCTAGACTTATAGTGGGTACAGGCAAATATAAAAATATGAAACAATGTGCCAAAGCTATAAAATTATCTGGTGCTGACATAGTAACAGTTGCAGTAAGAAGGGTAAATATTACTGATAAAAAAAAACCATTGTTAATGGATTATATAGATCCAAAAAAAATTACTTATCTCCCCAATACTGCTGGATGTTTTAATTCTAAAGAGGCATTAAGAACTTTGAGATTAGCAAGAGAAATAGGTGGGTGGAAATTAGTCAAATTAGAAGTTTTAGGAGATAAAAAAAATTTATTTCCAGAAATGATAGAAACACTTAAATCAACTGAAATCCTTTCAAAGGAAGGGTTTAAAGTAATGGTTTATTGTAATGATGATCCTTTGATGGCAAAAAGATTAGAAAATGTAGGAGCGAGCGCAATCATGCCTTTAGCAGCTCCAATAGGTTCTGGTCTTGGTATTCTTAACAAGGTGAATATAAAAATTATTAGATCTCAAACCAAATTACCATTAATAATTGATGCAGGTTTAGGACAAGCATCTGATGCCACCATTGCTATGGAATTAGGTTGTGATGGGGTTTTAGTTAACACTGCTATTGCAAAAGCAAAAAAACCATTTGATATGGCGTTAGCTTTTAAAAATGCTGTGATAGCTGGTCGTCAAAGTTATCTTTCAGGAAGAATTCAAAAAAATTTGATGGGCTCAGCATCCTCTCCATCTAAAGGAATTATTTAGCTTTTTTATAATATTTTTTTTTTCTAAAAGGTTTTTTTATAAATTTTTTCTTAACTTTTAACTCAATTATATTCTCATCTTTCTTTTGTTGTTCAAGATTTTTTAATTTTTCGTAATGCTCAACTAATTCTAAAGTTTTTTTAGATTTGTTTTTTACATCAATTATATATTCAGGAATTATCAAACTATTTTCTGTTATTATATCAATTGTAATTTTATTTTTTTTTTCGAAGTAAGTTAGATCATCAACAAAATTTTCTTTCAAAAAATCAGAAATTTTTTTACAAACTTTTAAGTCAACAAATTTTGCTTTATTCAAAACAGCTTTAAGCTCAACCATTTTTAAAAGCTTGAGAGCAAAAGACTCATCTGTTAAATTTATTTTCCATTTTACAGCACTTTCTCTTAATCTTTGTCTAGACATTTCTAATAAACCAAAATTACTTATTCTTCCTATTTGAATTCTGGCTCTGTCTGAACGACACTTTTCTTTAAGTCTTCTTTCAACTAATTTTCTATTCCCAAAACTCAACATATCAATGAAATCAATTATTATTAATCCAGATAAATCTCGAATTTTAATTTGTCTTGCTATTTCATCCGCTGCCTCAAGGTTTGTATCTAGTGCGGTACTTTCTACATTTTTTTGCTTTATTGAGCTTCCAGAGTTAATATCAATCGAAACCAAGGCTTCTGTTGGATTAATAACTAAATATCCACCAGAAGATAATTTAATTTCTGACTCAAAAATTTGATTTAATTTTTGTTCTATTCCTTCTTCAATAAATAAAGGATTTTTACCCCTATATTTTTTTATTTTTTTTACATTTGAAGGCATCATCATTTTCATAAAATTTTGTGCTTTTTTATAACCTTCATTGCCCTCAACAATTACATTCTTTGTACTTTCATCAAACATATCCCTCAAAGTTCTTTTGATGATTTCACTTTCTTGATGTATCAAAGATGGAGCTATCGAATTTATTGCAATATCTTTTATTTGGTTCCAAGTATTTTTTAATGTATCTAAATCATGATTAATTTCATTTTTTGTTTTATTACATCCAGCAGTTCTAACTATAAGCCCCATCTCTTTTGGGATGTCGATTTCATTCAATATAACTCTAATCTTTTTTCTATCAGCAGGATTAAATATTTTTCTGGAAATACCCCCTCCTTTTGGCGTATTGGGCATTAAAACAATGTACTTACCTGCGATTGAAATAAAAGTGCTTAACGCAGCACCTTTTTGTCCACGCTCGTCTTTAATAACTTGTACAAGAATAACTTGGTTTGGTTTAATTACTTCTTGGATCTTATATTTCTTAAATTTAAATCTGCTATGAGTTTTTTTTTCTTTTTCAATATCTGAATTTTCATTATTGTCGGAATCTTTTTTTTCAATAAGATCCTCTTTTTCAATGGGATCTTCAGTTTCTAAATTGCCCTCTAAAAGATTTTCTTCCTCTTTGGCCTCTACTTCTTTTGATAATTCTTCTCTTGCTCTTTCTTCTTCTTTTTTGATAATTTCTAGATCACTTTGTGGAATCTGATAATAATCAGATTGAATATCGTTAAAGGAGAGGAAGCCATGTCTATCTCTTCCAAAATCTACAAAAGCTGCCTGTAGTGACGGTTCAATTCTACTTACTTTGCCAAGATAAATGTTATTTTTTATTAGATTGTTTTTTAAACCTTCGTATTCGTAATCTTCAATATTGTCATTTGATTTAAGTACAACTCTAGTTTCATTCGGATGCGAAGCATCAATGTATAAATTTTTTTCCATAATATTTTGTTTAATTGTTTCATTTGGTTATTAAATTATAAAATTTTGTTTCCTTATGCCTTATCTTTAACAAATTCCGATATATAATGGAAACAAAATGAGCAAATTGATAAAAAAAATATTAATAGTTTTATCTAGTTTTTCTTTGATTTTATTAATCGCAATATTTGGAATTCTATGGAATTTCTCCAATAATATACCTGATTATAAATTTTTAAAGAATTATAAACCACCCGTCTCTAGTAAGGTTTATTCAGGAAAAGGAGATTTGGTTGCTGACTTCTCTAAAGAAAAAAGAATTTTTGTACCTTATAGTTCAATCCCTCAAAATGTAATTAATTCATTTTTGTCTGCTGAAGACAAAAACTTTTTTTCACACCCTGGAGTAGATGCAAAAGGAGTTTTAAGAGCTGTTGTTAATAATATTAAAAACATCATGACATCTAAAAGATTAGAAGGAGCTTCTACAATAACACANCAAGTTGCGAAAAACTTTNTATTAACTAATGAANTAAGTTTAAATAGAAAAATCAAGGAGGCAATTTTAGCATTCAGAATTGAGAGNGCTTTATCTAAAGANAGAATACTAGAGCTTTATTTNAATCAAATTTATCTTGGAAGTGGAGCNTACGGTGTTGCNGCNGCTAGCTTGGAATACTTTGATAAATCCATAAAAGAATTAGATTATGTTGAAGCTGCTTTATTAGCAGCTTTACCTAAAGCGCCAAGTAAATATAACCCTTACAGAGATATTGAATTAGCAAAATTTAGACGAGATTTGGTATTAAAAAATTTACTAGAAAATAATTTTATAGATAAAAAAAAATATGAAAATTTAAAAAAAGAAGACATTAAACTTAAAAAGAAACAAAGAGTATTTTTAGAAGATGCACAATATTATATTGAAGATGTAAGAAAAAAAGTAATTGAAATTTTATCTTATGAAAAAGTTTATAATCAAGGGTTTAACATAAATACCCCAATTAATTTGGAATTACAAAAATTTGCAACTGAATCTTTAAGGGATGGTTTGATAGCTTATGATCAAAGAAAAGGCTGGCGTGGTCCATTAAAGAATAAAGCCTATAATAAAGACTGGTACGAAAATTTAAAACAATATGAGTTAGAGAAGTCAATTAATTGGGAAATAGCTATAGTAAAAAATGTAAATAAATTTTCAGTAGAAATAGAAACACAAAAAAAAGTTGATGGAATTATTGAATATAAAGATATTTCTTGGACTAAAAAAGAATTAAATGAATTGCTTAAAGTTGGTGACATTATTTATGTAAAAAAAATTAATGATAAAAAATTTAGCCTAAAACAGATTCCTAAAATTAATGGAGGAATAGTTGTTATGGATCCATACACAGGAAGAGTTTTAGCATTAAGTGGAGGATTTAGTTTTAAACATAGTGAATTTAACAGAGCATCCCAAGCATTAAGACAACCAGGTTCAGCATTCAAACCTTTTGTTTATGCACTTGCTTTAGAAAAAAACTATACCCCATCTTCTCTAGTATTAGATGCTCCATTAGTATTAGATCAAGGTTCAGATTTAAAATTGTGGAAACCTGAAAATTATGGAAAAAAATTTTATGGACTTTCAACATTAAGATCTGGACTTGAAAAATCTAGAAATCTTATGACTGTTAGAATTGCACAAAATATAGGAATTGATGAAATTACCAATTTTTCAAAAGAACTTGGTATTTACGATAATCCTGAAAAACTAATATCAATTTCTTTAGGTTCAGCTGAAACTACATTGTTAAAATTAACATCAGCATACTCCTCTTTTGTGAACGGTGGAAAGTTAGTCTATCCAATTTTGATTGACAGATTACAAGATAGTGAAGGAAACACAGTTCTAAACAATGAAAAAAGAACTTGCATGAATTGCGATCAAATTTCATTCACAAGTAAGGAGTTTCCAAAAATAAACAACAATTACAAACAGGTATTTTCTCCACAAACTGCTTATCAGATGACTTCAATGTTAGAGGGTGTAGTAAAAAGAGGAACAGGAAAAAAATTAAAAAAGTTAAATCTAAACATTGCTGGAAAAACTGGAACTACGAATGAAAATACAGATGCATGGTTTATTGGCTTTACATCTAATTTTGTAATTGGCGTTTATGTTGGCATGGATAATCCAGAACCGTTAGGAAAATTTGAAACAGGATCCAAAACTGCATTACCAGTATTTAGAGATTTTATTCAATCTGCAGTAAAAAAATCAGATGCACGACCTTTTAAAGTTGCAGATGGAATTACAATGATGGTAATTGACCCGCTAACAGGACAAAAAGCAAAATTTACATCAAAGGATACTATTTTAGAGTCTTATAAAAGTAAGAATGTGGTTGATGGAACTATATTATATTCAAATAACAATAGATTAGACTCAAATAATATATTAAAGTTTTATTAATGGATCACAGATATACAGATTATAAAAAAGAAATAGAAAAAATTAATCAAAGAGTTAAGGAGTATCTTTGAAAAAAATAATATTTTTTTAAAATTAGAGAAACTTAACGCAAAAATGCTTGACCCAAATTTTTGGCAAGATAAGTCCAATTCAAAAAAAGTAATTAAAGAAAAAAAATTATACGAGGATTTAATAAATTCATTTGAAAACTCCTTTGTTAAATTAAAAGATTTAAACGATTTAAATGATCTTGCTATTGAAGAGAATAACTCAAGCATTCAAAATGAGGTAATTGATAACATTAAAGACTTAAGGGAAGAGGTTAAGAAAAATGAAATTAAATGCTTTTTATCGAATGAAGCTGATTCATTAGATTGCTATATAGAAATTCATGCTGGGGCAGGAGGAACTGAAAGTCAAGATTGGGCAGATATGTTAAGAAGAATGTATCTTAAATGGTCAGATAATAAAAAATTTAAGTCACATTTAATAAGTGAACACAAGGGTGATGAAGCAGGAATTAAATCCTCTACTATAAAAATCGAGGGCGATTATATATTTGGTTGGTTAAAAAAAGAATCCGGAATTCATAGATTAGTTAGAATTTCACCTTTTGATTCTGGAGCACGAAGACACACTAGTTTTGCAAGTATTTGGGTTTACCCAGTAGTAGATGAAAACATAAATATAGAAATTCTAGATAAAGATTTGAGAATTGACACATACCGATCAAGCGGGGCAGGTGGTCAACATGTTAACACCACAGATAGTGCTGTTAGAATAACACATTTACCATCTAAAATTGTTGTACAATGTCAAAACGAGAGATCCCAACATAAGAATAAAGAAACGTGCATGAATATGCTTAGAGCTAGATTATATGATTTTGAAATTAAAAAAAAAGAACAAGAAAATCAAACCAAAGAGTCATCAAAATCTGAAATTGGATGGGGTCACCAGATAAGATCTTATGTTTTGCAACCATATAGATTAGTAAAAGATAATAGAACAAATTTTGAAAGCACTAGTCCTGATAAAGTTTTAGATGGTGAAATTGATGATTTTTTAGAACATTCATTGTATCAAATTAAATGATAAAATTTTCAAAATTAATAATTACAATATTTTTATTATTATTAATTATTATCACTTATTTAAGTTTTATTGGTGTTGAGACGAAAAGATTTAATAATCAGATTGAAGCTAAAATTAAAAAAATTAATAAAAATCTATCAATTGAACTAAATGAAGTAAAAATAATCCTTGATCCATTAAAATTTAAATTAAAACTAAAAACTCTTGGACCAAAATTAAAAAATCAAAATAAAGTCATTGAAATTGAAAATATTAAAACCCAAATTTCATTGGGATCATTACTTAAAGATCAATTTTCTGTTGAAAATTTAGAAATATCAACCAAGTCAATAATAATTAAAGATCTGATTTCTTTCATAAGAGCATCATACAATAAACCTGAATTATACATTTTAGAAACTATTATTAAAAAAGGATATTTAATTGCTGATTTAAGTTTTGAATTTAATGAAGATGGTAAAATTAAAAACAACTATGAAATAAAAGGATTTATCAAAGATACTGATTTAAGTATTTTTAAAAAATATAATGTAAATAAAGCAAATCTCATCTTCAACTATAAACAAAATAATTTAGAATTAAATGATATCCAATTGTTTTTAAATAATTTAAATTTTTTCTCTGATGAAATATTCATAAAAAAACTTAACAATGAATTTTTAGTTAATGGTAACTTTAACAATAAAAAAATTGATCTAGATAATAAATTTCTAGAATTATTTTCAAATTTATTTTTAAAAAAATTAAATGTTGAAAAAATTATGTTTAGTTCAAAAAACATTTTTTCTTTTAAATTAAATAACAAATTTCAATTTAAAGATTTTGATATTACATCATCAATAGAAGTGGATAATCTGTTAATTGAAAATAATTATAAATTAAAATCTATTTTTCCAAAAATTAAAAAAAAATTAAACTTATCTAATCATAAGTTGAAAATAGTTTATAATCAAAAAAACCTTCGTATAAATGGCAATGGCAGTATTCTTATACAAAATGAAAATGATTATATAGATTATCAAGTTAGCAAAAAAAAAGAAATTATTTCATTTGATACATCTTTAAAAATTAATCAAAATCCATTGAATATTAATTTTCTTAATTATGGAAAAGATATAAATAAACAAACTACAATCAAATTACGGGGTTCAAAAAATAAAGATAATAAAATTAAGATTAATGAACTATTAATTAAAGAAGAAAATAACAAAATTGAAATTAAAGATTTAATTTTAAACAATAAATTACAAGTAGTAGATCTAAACAAAATTGACTTAAACTATTTAGATAAAGAAAAACAAAAAAATTCACTTACTATAATAAAAAAAAATAAAAAATATTTAATAAAAGGACTATATTTTAACGCTAATAGCTTTATCGATAATTTATTATTTGAAGATGAGAAAGAAACTATCATTTTAGCAAATAATCAATCAGCTATAATAGATATTGAAAAAGTAAGACTAGATAAAGACTTCGAGTTAAAAAAATTATATGGAAATCTAGTCTTTAAAAATCAAAAATTAATAAATGGAAAATTAGCTGGAAATTTTGCAAATGAAAAAAAATTAGAATTTTCTGTAACATCTAATGGAGATACAAAAGCTACAACTTTATTTATGGATTATGCAGAACCTATTGTAAATAGATATAAATTTATCAAAGGGTTTGATGAGGGAATACTTGATTTCTATAGTACTAAAATTGGAGATGAATCTATTTCAACTTTAAAAATTTATGATTTCAAATTAAAAGAATTACCTGCTTTAACAAAAATATTAACTCTAGCTTCATTACAAGGAATAGCAGATATTTTGTCAGGTGAAGGAATTCGTTTTGATGAATTTGAAATGAACTTTAAAAATAAAAAATCCACATTAACTATTGATGAAATTTATGCAATTGGCCCAGCAATATCAATCTTAATGGATGGATACGTTGAAAAAAATAAGACAATAAGCCTAAGAGGAACCTTGGTTCCAGCAACAACAATTAATAAATTTATAGGTTCATTACCTGTACTTGGTAAATTATTAGTTGGATCAAAAACTGGTGAAGGAGTATTTGGTGTGAGTTTTAAAATTAAAGGTCCACCAAAAGAATTGGAAACTACCGTTAATCCAATTAAAACATTAACACCAAGATTTATTACTAGAACTTTAGAGAGAATAAAAAAAAATTAACTTATATTAATTTTTAAATGTCTTTTTTTTCCAATTGAAAGCTTCAAGTAATTTTCATTAAATAAATCTTTATTAATCAAAAATTTTTCATCACTTACAACATTATTATTTATTTTAACAGCATTACCCTTAATTAATCTTCTTATTTCACTCTTAGAGGCTTCTAATTTAGAAAGAATGACAAAATCAATTATATTTATATTTTTATTTAAAATTTTTTTGTCTATTTTTATTGATGGCAAATTAGAGCCGGATGAATTTTCTGAAAAAGTTTCTCTTGCAATCTTTTCAGAAATTTGAGCTTCTTTTTCACCATGAAGCATAGTAGTTGTTTTATTAGCAAGTAATATTTTAAGTTCATTAATGTCTTTATTTTTTATTTCCTCGATTTCTTTTGTCCCTAAATCTGTAAAGTATTTTAAAAACTTTATTACATCTCTATCATCTGTATTTCTCCAAAATTGCCAATAATCGTATGGAGACAAAAATTTCTTATCTAGCCAAATTGCACCGTCAGCAGTTTTACCCATTTTGGCTCCACTAGCTAAAGTTATAAGTGGTGTTGTTAAACCAAATACTTGATTGTTAGAATATCTTTTTATTAATTCAACCCCATTAATGATATTTCCCCATTGATCTGAACCACCTATTTGTAAAACACATTTTTCTTTTTTATTTAATTCTAAAAAATCATAAGCCTGTAAGATCATATAATTAAATTCCATATAACTTAATGATTGCTCTCTTTCTAGTCTAGTTTTTACACTATCGAAGGTTAGCATTTTGTTAATTGTAAAATGTTTTCCAATATCTCTTAAAAAAGAAATATAATTTAAATTCTTAAGCCATTTATAATTATTAACAAAAATTGGTTTTGTTTTTTTATTTTCACTCGTAAGAAATTTTTTTAAAATTTTTTCTATATTTGTTGAATTTTTTTCTATTTCCTTTTCCGTTAAGATTTTTCGAGTTTTATCTTTACCAGAGGGATCTCCAATTCTTGTGGTTCCCCCACCTAATAAAACGATTGGTTGATGCCCATGAATCTGTAGTAATCTCAAACACATTATTTGAAGAAGACTACCAACATGCAAACTTTCCGCTGTACAATCAAAGCCAATATAGGCCTTTATGGTATTTTGATCTAATAAATCTGATAATTCACTTTCATCAGTGCATTGATAGAAATAACCTCTATCTTTAAATTCTTTTAAAAATTTATTCATAAGCTTATAGTTCCACAATATACAAATTTTATTAAAAAAAAATAAGAATGGAAAAAATTTATACTGCTTTAGGTCTAATGAGTGGAACATCTATGGATGGAGTGGATGCCTCTATAATAAAATCAGATGGTTATGGTCAATTTAACAATATTTTTGATGAATATTATGAATTTGATGAAATTCTTCAAAAAAAGCTTATTAAATTGAGAAATCAAATCGTAGAAAAAAGTGATTTAGTTATTTTTTCTGATGAATTGAGGGATTTAGAGAGAGAAATTACTATTTTTCATGGTGAAATAACAAATAAAATTTTATCAAAGTATAAAGAAGAAATTGATTTAATAGGATTTCATGGACAAACAATCTTTCATAATGCAAATCAAAAAATTTCAAAACAGCTTGGTGATGGCAAACTGCTATCACAACTAGTAAAAAAAACTGTTGTATTTAACTTTAGACAAAATGATTTACAAAACGGGGGTCAAGGTGCGCCATTAACACCAATCTTTCACAATTTAATTGCAAATGAAATTCATAATAAATCTAAAATTAAATTCCCATTAAATGTTCTAAATATAGGAGGAATATCAAATATTACTAAAACAGTTAAAGAAATAGATTCAAAAGGATCATATATCAAAGCTTGTGATATTGGACCAGGAAATGTTTTAATAGATGAGTGGGTCAGAAGTAACTCTAATAAAAAAATTGATACAGATGGTTTAATCGGAAAATCTGGGAAGATAAATAAATTAATTTTGAATCAGGCAATAGAAAATTTTAGCAATTTATCATTTGAAAAATCTTTAGATATAAAAGATTTTGATATTTCTTTTGCAAGGGGTCTTACTCTTGAAGATGGTTGTGCAACTATCACAAATTTTACAGCTTTTTTAATTGCTGAAGGAATTAAATTTTTTAATGAAAATGATAAGAATATTTCTTCAAGGTACTTAATTTGTGGAGGGGGAAGAAAAAACAATTTTTTAATTGAAAATATAAAACAATATTTAAATGATAGAGATAATATTAATCTTGAATTAATTGATTTACATAATGTTGANGGTGATTATGTGGAGTCCCAAGCCTTCGCTTATCTAGCCATAAGATCATTTTTGAAATTACCAATCTCTTTTCCAAGCACAACAGGTTGCAAAGAGCCTTGTCTTGGAGGAGTGATTGTGAAAAATTATTAATATAGTGCTGTTTCTTTTTTAATATACTTATCTAAACTTTTAGTTAAGGCAAGCTCACTTTTTGAAAAAAAATGATTTGCTTCAGGTATAGATTGAAAATCAACCTTGATTCCTTTTTGTTCACTTAACCTTTTATTAAGTTCTATTAGATATTGAGAAGGAACCAATTCGTCTTTTTTACCATATATCATTAATCCAGATGTTGGGCATGGTGATAAAAATGAAAAGTCATAAACATTTGGTTGAGGNGAGATAGCAATAAATCTATTAATTTCTGGTCGTCTCATTAGAAGCTGCATAGCTATTAACGAACCAAAAGAAAAACCAGAGACCCAACATTGAGAGTTGTCAAAGTTTTCTCTTTCAAGCCAATCTAAAGCTGCAGCTGCATCAGCTAACTCACCTTGACCATTATCAAATTCACCATCACTTTTTCCAACTCCTCTAAAATTTACTCTACAGACCGAAAAATCATTTTCCATAAAAGTATGAAATGTTTCAACAACTACTTTATTGTTCATTGTTCCTCCATATTGGGGGTGTGGCTGCAAAACTAAAGCTATAGGTGATGTATTTTTTTTACTTTTAAAATATTTAGCCTCTAATCTTCCAGCAGGACCAGGAATAAATATTTCTAAAATTTTGTTATCCATAATTGTAATTGATTATTATTCTCAAAAAAAAAGTACATTTATCACAACTGCGTGACAAAATGTTAGTTTTTTTTTTATATTGGATACTTGACTATTTTAGTCAAGTTTATATATATCCAGTAAAATAAGGACTTATGAAACTTACATCCAAAGGCAGATACGCTGTAATGGCTTTAATGGACCTAGCAAGGTTTGACAACATCACTCCAGTGTCTTTAAGAGATATTTCCTTAAGGCAAGGTATTTCTTTAGATTATCTAGAACAGATTTTTTCAAAATTGAGAAAAAAAGAAATCGTTCAAAGTATAAGAGGAACACAAGGTGGATATGTTCTGAACAGGAAAGCAAAAGAAATAAAACTTACGAATATTTTTGATGCAGTTGATGAAAAAGTCAAAACAGTCCAGTGTAAAAAAGAGTCCAAAAAAGGTTGTAACGGAAAATCAACCAAATGTATTACCCATAATCTTTGGGATCAACTTGAAACACATATTAATAATTTTTTTGAAGAAAAAAGTTTAGAAGATTTAATAAAAGATAACACTGAAAAAAGAGTTTAAAATGGATACTAGAGAGAAAGATATAGAAAATTTAAAAGATTATAAATATGGTTTTACAACTGATATTGAGAATATTAAATCACCAAAAGGTTTGAATGAAGATGTCATTAAATTTATTTCAAATATTAAAAAAGAACCAAAATGGATGTTGGACTTTAGATTAAAGGCTTTTGAAAGATTTAAACAATTGAAAGAACCTAATTGGCAAAAACCTAAATATCCAAAAATTGATTATCAAAACTTGTATTATTATTCAGCTCCCAAAAGTATGAAAGATAAACCCAAAAGCTTGGATGAATTAGATCCTAAACTTTTAGAAACATATAAAAAACTTGGCATTCCTCTTCAAGAACAAGCAAGATTAAATGGTATTGCAGTTGATGCGGTATTTGATTCAGTTTCAGTAGCAACAACATTTAAAGAAGAACTAACAAAGCAAGGAATAATTTTTTGTTCTATGTCTGAAGCTATTCAAAAACACCCAGAGCTTGTTAAAAAATATCTTGGCACTGTAATACCAACAACAGATCATTTTTTTGCTACTTTAAATTCAGCGGTATTCACTGATGGATCGTTTGTCTATATTCCTGAAGGTGTAAAATGCCCAATGGAACTTTCAACTTATTTTAGAATTAATGCTTCAGAGACAGGACAATTTGAAAGGACTTTAATAATAGCTGATAAAGATAGTTATGTAAGCTATCTGGAAGGTTGCACAGCTCCTATGAGAGATGAAAACCAACTACATGCTGCGAATGTAGAACTGATAGCATTAGATAATGCAGAAATAAAATATTCTACTGTACAAAATTGGTATCCAGGTGATGAAAATGGTAAAGGGGGAATATATAATTTTGTAACTAAAAGAGGATTGTGTAAAGGTAAAAATTCTAAAATTTCATGGACACAAGTAGAAACTGGTTCTGCTATAACTTGGAAATATCCAAGCTGTATTTTAAAAGGTGATAACTCAATTGGTGAATTTTATTCAATAGCTATAACTAACAATCATCAAAAAGCAGATACTGGAACCAAAATGATTCATTTAGGAAAAAATACAAAAAGTAAAATAATATCAAAGAGTATTAGTGCTGGTTTTTCTGATATGACTTATAGAGGCTTGGTTGATATTAATTCTAAAGCAAAAAATTCTAGTAATTATACTCAATGTGACTCATTATTAATGGGAAATAAATGTGGAGCACACACGGTTCCCTATATTAAAAACAAAAATTTTGACTCAAACATAGCTCACGAGGCAACAACCTCAAAAATAAGTGAAGAGCAACTTCATTATTGTCAACAAAGAGGCCTGAATCCAGAGGAAGCAGTCGGATTGATTGTTAATGGTTTCTGTAAAGAAGTACTACAGCAGTTGCCAATGGAGTTTGCTGTAGAAGCTCAAAAACTTGTTGGTATTAGCCTTGAAGGGAGTGTTGGTTAATGCTTAAAATTAAAAATTTGTGTGCAAATATTGAAGATAAGGCAATTTTAAATGGCCTAACACTAAATATTAATCCGGGTGAAGTTCACGCTATTATGGGACCCAACGGATCTGGTAAAAGTACTTTGTCTAATATTCTTTCAGGCAAGAAAGGTTATGAGATTTCAGGAGAGGTTTTATTTGAAAATAAAAATTTATTTGAACTTGAAACTGAAGAAAGAGCACACAAAGGTATATTTTTAGCTTTTCAATATCCACTAGAAATACCTGGTGTTAATACAAATATTTTTTTAAAAACTTCTTTAAATGCAGTTAGAAAAGCAAGAGGTGAAAAAGAGCTTGATGCTATCGAATTTTTGAAACTTGTAAAAGAAAAAGCTAAAGATTTAAAATTTGATGAAGAAAAGTTAAATAGACAATTGAATGTTGGTTTTTCTGGAGGTGAAAAAAAGAAAAATGAAATTCTACAAATGTCAATGTTAACACCTAAATTATCAATTTTAGATGAAACTGACTCTGGTTTAGATATTGATGCGTTAAAAATTGTTTCTAATGGGGTGAACATTTTAAGAAATAAAGATAATTCCTTTTTAATCATTACCCATTATCAAAGATTGTTAGATTATATTAAACCAGATTTTGTTCATGTTCTAATGAATGGAAAAATTATTAAGTCTGGTGGACCAGAGTTAGCACTAGAGTTAGAAAAAAAAGGATATGAAAAATTTTAATTATATGATTGATCAACTTAAAATAGATTTTGAAAAAATAATTAAAACCTCTACTTTTTCAGAAAGTGATACTAAATTAAAAAAAGAATTTTTAAATAAGTTTATAAAACATGGTTTCCCAAGTAAAAAATCTGAAAACTGGAAATTTTTAGACTTAAATCAAATTATTCAAAAGAACATTAATGAGTTAAGTTTTTATAACGACAATTTACCATCTAATAAAATAGACTCTTCAATTTTTATAGATGGGATTGATCACAATAAAATTGTTTTTATAAACGGTAAGATTGAAAAAATTGATTTTGGTTTTGAAGATAAAGATAAAATAGAAATCAATGAAGACTCAAAACTTGAACTTAAATTTGAAAATGATAATTCTTTGATTGATCTTAATAACGCATTAGCAAATAAAAGTTGTAAGGTCTTGATTAAAAAAGATTACTCTCTTAAAAAACCATTAATTGTTTACCATACAACTAATAATTCAGTTCATTCTAAAAATATTAATTTGAGATTAGAATTTGAATTAGAACAGAATAGTAGCTTAAAACTAATAGACTTTTTTAACGATACTTCTGAAAAAAATTTTATTAATGTTCTTTATAATTTTGATTTAAAAAAAAATGCAATATTAAAAAATTATAAGATTGATAAGTTAAAAAATAAAAATATTAAGTATTCTTATAATAATATAAATCAAGATGAAAATAGTATTTCCGAGACATTTATTTATTCAGCGGGATCTAATTTTTTAAAAAATGAAATTAATTGTAATTTAAATGGAAAATACTCGTCAGCATTTGTAAATGGTATTTTTTCATTAATTGATAATCAACAACATGAAGTCAGAACAACCATCAATCATCTAAGTGAAAACACTAAAAGCTATCAATTAATCAAGGGCGTTCTTGGAAAAGAGTCGAAAGCCATATATCAAGGGAAAATATTTGTTAAGTCGATTGCCCAAAAAACAGACGGTTATCAATTAAGTAAAGCAATACTATTAGATGAAACATCAGAATTTAATGCAAAACCAGAATTAGAAATATATGCCGACGATGTGAAATGTTCTCATGGATCGGCTTCTGGAAGTTTAGATGAAAATTCAATATTTTATTTAATGTCTAGAGGCTTAAACTATCAACAATCTAAAGAGCTTTTAATTAATGGTTTTATATTAGATGTAATCGAAAAGATTACTGACAGTGAAATTAAGAATTTAATTAAAGATATGATTGGATTGAAGGAATGAATATAGACTCAATCAAAAAACAATTTCCTATTTTTGATGAAAAAATTCAAAATAATGATTTAGTATATTTGGATAGTGCTAATTCTTCTCAAAAACCTAAAGTTGTTATTGATAGAATTAATGAATTTTATACAAAACAATTTTCGAACGTTGGAAGAAGTGTTCACTATTTAGCAGTTGCTGCTACAAATTTATATGAAAATACAAGATCTTCAGTTCAAAAATATATTAACGCTAAAGATAAAAATGAAATTGTTTTTACAAAAGGAGCAACAGAGGCACTTAATTTAGTGGCAAATACTTTAGGTCAGAAATACCTAAATGAGGGGGATGAAATAATATTAACAGAATTAGAGCATCACTCAAATTACGTACCTTGGCATTATTTGAGAAAATCTAAAAATATAAAGATTAATTTTGCTGAAATAAATGAAGATGGTGAAGTGCCAATTGAAAATATTGAAAAATTAATAACTTCTAAAACAAAAGTTATAGCTATCAACCACTTATCAAATGTCACTGGTGCAATTTTACCAATTAAAGAGATAACAGCACTTGCTCACTCAAAAGGAATTATTGTTGTAGTTGATGGCTGTCAAGGTGCTCCGCATTTAAAACTAGACATGCAAGACCTTGATTGTGATTTTTATGCAATTTCATGTCATAAAATGTACGGACCAACAGGTCTTGGGATTTTATATGGTAAAAAGAAATGGCTTGAAGAATTACCACCATATCAAGGTGGTGGTGGAATGATAAAAGAAGTTAAGAAAGATAGAATTACCTACGGAGATTTACCAAATAAATATGAGGCAGGAACAATGGCCACAGCCCAAGTCATTGCATTTGATCAATCAATTAAATTTTTGGAAACTATTGGAATTGAAAATATAATTAAACATGAAAAAGAATTAATTGAATATGGTCAGGATATCTTAAGAAAAAATAATTCTGTAAGATTGATTGGCAATCCCAAAAATAAAGGAGGAGTTTTAGCTTTTATCATTGATGGAGTTCACCCACATGATATTGCGACAATTTTAGATGAAGATGGAGTTGCAATAAGAGCAGGACATCACTGCTGTCAAATACTACATGATAAACTTGAAATTCCAGCAAGTGCAAGAGCTTCGATCGGGGTGTATAATAATAAAGACGATTTTGATCAATTAAATGAGTCAATCAATAAATGTAAAAAAATTTTTGATTTAAAATGAATTTAAAAGAGTTGTATCAAGAAATAATTTTAGAACATGGTAAGAATCCAAGAAATTTAAGAAAAACAGAAAATTTCAATAAAGATGCAGAAGGTAAAAATCCATTATGTGGTGATAATGTTCATGTATATTTAAAATTAAATGATCAAAGAAAAGTTGAAGATATATCATTTGAGGGAAGTGGTTGTGCAATTTCAATGGCATCTGCTTCAATCATGACAGATTTAATAAAAGGTAAAAGTGATAATGAAGCTAGAGAAATTATAGAAGATTTTTTAGGGATGATAAAAGAAAACCCAGAATTAAAATCTAATATATTAAAAGAAGATGATAAAACAAAATTAATGTGTTTATCAGGTGTTAAACAATACCCAATGAGAGTTAAATGTGCTACTTTATCATGGCATACTTTAGTTTCTGCCATGGAAAACGATGGGAAGGAAATTAGTACCGAAAGTTAATATTTTATGGAAATAAAAAATAAAATTATTGAGGAAATTAGAAAAATATATGACCCGGAGCTACCGGTAAATATTTATGAACTTGGTTTAATTTATGATATTAAAGTTGAAGGCCGAAAAGCTGAAATTAAAATGACATTAACTACACCAAATTGTCCTGTCGCAGAAAGTTTACCTAAAGAAGTTAAAGAGGGAGCAATGCAAGTAGAAGAAATTGATGATGTGGACCTTCAATTAGTATGGGATCCACCTTGGACTAAAGATATGATGTCTGATGCTGCTAAATTGGAGTTAAATTTATAATGAATTCAATAATCAAATTAAGTGACAATGCTGCTTCTAGAATTAAAGAAATAATGTCTGGTGCTCAAAAAGACTCGGTTGGTGTCAGAGTATCTGTTAAATCTGGAGGTTGTGCTGGTATGTCTTATGTTATGGAGTACTCTAAAGAAATAAATCCAAATGATGAAGTCATAGAGGAAAAAGGTGTTAAAGTATTCATAGACTCTGCTGCTGTAATGTATCTATTAGGGACTGAAATGGACTATAAAAAAGAGGAATTTTCTTCCACATTTGTGTTTAATAACCCTAATGAAACTGAAAGATGTGGCTGTGGAGAGTCTTTTAAAATAGACTAAATACCAGGTATCCCATAAGTTGCATAGCAGTATTGCGTAATATGCATATCTAGTATATAAGATTCTCATGAATAAATTTGAATTTAAAAATCTTGTTAAAAACCTAAAAGATTCTTTAAAGGAAAAAACTTTTTTTAAAGATCTTCGTAAAGAAGTGAATACTGGTGCTAATGGCACACAGGATTACGTTGTAAAAAAAGGTGCTAACAAAGATACAGTTGCAACAACTAGACAGTAATTAACTACTGTAGTACATCTCAAATTCTATTGGATGAGGTGCGTGTTCGAACTTGTGAATTTCTTCAAACTTAAGTGCAATATAAGCATCTATTTGGTCATCAGTAAATACCCCACCCTGAGTTAAAAAATCTCTATCTTTATCTAAACTTTCCATGGCTTCTCTTAACGAGCCACAAACTGTTGGGATAGCTTTAACTTCTTCTGGAGGTAATTCATATAAATCTTTATCAAAGGACTCTCCTGGATGGATCTTGTTTTTAATTCCATCAAGACCAGCCATTAACATAGCGGCAAATGTTAAATAAGGATTACCTGAAGCATCTGGAAATCTAATTTCACATCTTGCTCCTTTTTTACTTAAGGTAATTGGTATTCGACAAGATGCAGATCTATTTCTTGCAGAGTAAGCCAACAAGACTGGCGCTTCAAATCCTGGAACTAGTCTTTTGTAGCTATTTGTTGTTGAGTTTGCAAATGCATTAATTGCTTTAGCATGCTTTAAAATACCACCAATGTAATGTAATGCTGTTTCTGATAATCCTGCGTATGCATCACCCGAAAATACTGGTGTATCACCTTTCCAAATTGATTGATGAATATGCATCCCTGATCCATTGTCACCGGCGACAGGTTTAGGCATGAATGTTGCAGTCTTTCCAAAAGAATGAGTTACCATTTGTACAACATATTTATATAATTGAACATTATCAGCTTGATTAACTAAAGTTCCAAAATACATACCAAGCTCGTGTTGGCTAGGGGCAACTTCATGGTGATGTTTTTCTACTTTTATTCCAACTTCTTTTAAATTTTTTAAATATTCACCACGCATATCTTGTTCACTATCAACGGGTGGTACCGGAAAGTACCCACCTTTTACCGGAGGTCTGTGACCCATGTTTCCATTTTCATAAACTTTACCAGAGTTGTAAGGACCTTCTTTACTATCGAGTACGAATC
>JGI20155J14468_10000598_pt1 | contig 29154 bp, 34 predicted proteins | sample COG_05_FD_14468 | JGI IMG/M metagenome (IMG submission 14468) | reverse complement strand
TAACATTAACTGTGATCATAATTATATTGATAAATATATACACGTGATCATAATTTTATTGATAAATTATATAGTCGTGATCATTTGTTATATTTTATTGAAAAAAATAAGATTAATTATGATCATATATTTTTTGATAAATTATATACTTGTGATCATATGTTTTCTGATAAATTTATATATAAGTTAAAAAAGTAATTATATTTTAATAGCGAACTGAATATTTTAATATTATTTTTTAAATATATCATCTAATAATATAGGTTTTTTATCACCATTTAATATATTAGGCATAGTTCTAATATCTTTATATTTTAATTTAATTTTTTTTTTAATAAATTCGGGAAATGTAAAATCAAGATCTTCAATTATATTATCATATGTTTTTATTAAATCATTTATAAATAATTCATTTACTTTAGCTGGTTCATTTGTTATAAAAGTTTCAATATAATGTTCTAATTTAGTAAATTTATTTGTAATTTGTTGAAATTGATTGTGTTTATCATTTATTTGATATAAAGATTGTAAACTTATAAATATAGCTATTATTGCATTTGATATTATATTAATAATTGTTAAAATATAATGTGATTTTTCAGGAATACTACCACTTGCAGAATTAAATATACATAATATTGATGATATTAAAACAATAGGTAAATGTAATGATATTTTTAAATTATAATAATAATTTTTTGAATTTTCACATAAAATTCCCATAATAAAAGATTTATCTAAATAATCATTTATTAATATTTTTTGATAAATAGTTAAATTTGTATTAAATAAACTATCTATACTTTTTAATTTAATTAATTTGTCTGTATTTATATTTGAAAATTCAATTTCACTATCATTATAATAATTATTATTATCATTATCATTATTAATATCTAATTCTTCATTAGATTTAATACTATTTATTTCTATTAAATCTAAATCAGTATTAATTGTTTTAAACATATATATTTTAAGTTAATAATAAAGAATATAATAATTTATAATTATAAAAAAATTAATTTATATAAATTAAATTTTATGTTTAATAAATCAATAAAAACTTATTATATTAGAAATAATATTTATTTAGATATACATATTGATAAAAATCATACAAAAAACTTAATTGAAATAAATAAAAAAATATATTATTTTTCAAGCGATTATCATGAAGATGAAAATTATTTAGGTATTGAAAATGGTCCTCCAAATATTTCTATAATTTATAATTTTTGTAATTTATTAGATTCAAAAGTTAAACATATAAATTTAAATAATAGAGATATATATTATTATATATATATTGATGATAAATCTTTATATTTATTAAATTCTGTTTTTTTAATTTGTTCTTATTTAATATTTAAATTAAATTATAATATTCAAAAATTAATTAGAATATTATGTGAATGTGAAATATTAAATGATCATCCAACACAATATAAAGATTGTGTTGGATTTTTTGGTGGTTATCAAAGTAATTTAATAGATTGTTTAGAAACTTTATATTTTGTTAAAAATAAAAATTATTTTATTTTAAATAAATTTAATAATAAATTTTATGAATATTGTAATGATTTTAATTATAGAGATTTTAATATAATATTATCAAAAATGATTGCAATGAGATCACCAAAAAATAACAATGAATTAAATAATATGATAGATATTTTAAAAAAAAATAATATAAAATTATTAATTAGATTAAATAATGATAATACTTATGATGAATCTTTATTATTAAATAATTTAAATGTATCTAATTTATTTTTTGAAGATTGTAAAATTCCATCAATAAATATAATAATAAAATTTATTAAATTAATAGATGAATATAATGAAATGATAGCAATTCATTGTAAAGCAGGATTAGGTAGAACAGGTATTTTAATATGTATTTGGTTAATTTATAAATTAAATTTTAAACCAGAACAAGCAATATTATGGTTAAGAATTTATAGACCAGGTTCTATACATGGTTATCAAGGATATTTTATTAAAACATTAACTAAAGATTATTTAATATCTTTAATTAAATAATCAATTTCAATTTTTTTTATAACAAAAACGTTGATAAGGTAATACTATTTCATAATTTAATTCTTTATTAATATTATAATCTTCATGTTCAGCTGGTTCTATTCTAATTAAATCTAAACTTTTATCTTTTTTTGAATATATAGAAGAATTAGTTTTAGAATATGTTTTTGATGAAGATGTTGTAGATTTAATAGTATTTAATTCTATAGATAATTCTGATAATGTTCTATTTAAATTATTTTTTAATACATCATCACTAGTTATTTTTTTATTTGATTTATTAAATGATTTTCTTAAATTTTTAATTTTTTTAACTAAAAATGTTAATAATTTATTTTCTGTTATTATTTTATCATTTGAAATGTTCATATTTAAATTAATGATAATATGAAAATCATTTTTATTATATATTGATAATTTATTATAAATTATAACATATCACAAAAGTTTTTATATTGAGAATGAGTTAATTTACCTTTATTATTATATTTTAAAAATGATGGATGAACTTTAAAAGGAATAGTTTTTCCAGTTATTTTATTATTATAAAATAATTTAATAATTTTATCATTAATATTACCAGTATAATATTCGTAATTATAAATATTTTTATATATTGGTAAGGAAATAGATAATAATTCAATTGTTTCATTAAAGTATCCAAAATTAAATTGATCATAATCTTTAATTCTAAAATAAAGAGTATAAATTAAAGTATTTTCATCAAAAGTATAACGTGATAATTCAATATCTTCCCGTCGTATTGTATCAACAGTTGGTTTTAATATTCTAGGATAAATAGTTTTTAATTTATCAATGATAATGTTTGTATCTTCTATTGTAAAAGGTTTTCGTGTATAAGGATTAACAAATAATTTACCAGTTTTTATTGCAATTTTCCATTGTGTATAAAGATCTTTAGCATTAAAAGCATTTTTAAATGTTTTACCATTTTCTTGATATTCAATAATTACAACTGTTTTAAGATTTTGTAAATTCATTTTTTTCCATTCTTTTTGTGAAAACGGATCAATTTCATTTATACCGTCATAACTTAATATATTATCAATATATAATTGTTTATTTTTTTTAGTATTACTCATAGAATCCCCAGAACTTGTAGAATTTGTAGAATTAATAGAACTTGTAGAAGTAAAAGATTCTGATAAATAATCATATTTTAATTTAAAATTAATATTACCAGTTTCTATACAATTAACAGAAATTAAATATAAATAATTAATTAATGTAATATTTTTATCTGTTTCAATATATTTATATAATATTTGTCGTAATAAGAAATTAAAATATCTAAGAACAATATATTTAGGTAAATTATTACAAAGATTTTTATGAAGATCTTTAGTATTTTTACTTAATATTAATAATTCAAAATAATATTCTTGAGGTAATTTTTTAGTTAATAAATTAATATCTAAAATATCGGTATTATAAATTATATTATAAAGTTCGTCATTTGTCATAGAAAAATGAAAATTAGTAATTGTTTTTTTAATTTCTTTTTCAATTTCTAAATAACATTTAATATATTTATTATTTTTATTTTCATTAATATATTCTTTTAATAAATATAATGCTGTTTTTTCATCTAATTTTTTTTTTTTTTTAAAAAGTTGTTTAATATAATCAATTCTATATCCTGTTAAAAAAGGAATTTTTAATAAAATAAATATTTTATCAAAAGAATCAATTTTAATTTTAAATTTATTCCATATATTAATATGTCCTTCAATAATTTTTTTTTCATTATCATTATATAAAAAATTAGTATGACAATATTTAAAAATATAATTTAAACGTTTTTCATCTTTAATTGGTAAAATATTAGAAATAGGATTAATAACTCCTTTAATTTCATTTTTAGAATATTTATGATATTCAGTTAAAAACATAATACATTGTTTTTTAGATAATTTATTATATTTATCTTTTCTTATTTCACGAGTTGTCATTTAATATAAATTTAATTATAAAATATATAAAAAATTATAATTAGTTAATTTATAAAATATAATAAGTAATATAAAAAAAAATGATTATTATTAATATAAAATATAATAATGAATATATATACAGATGGCGCTTGTTTAAATAACGGAGAACATAATTCTATAGCAGGAATAGGTATATTTTTTAATGATAATGATATAAGAAATTTATCAGAAAGATTAGATAAAAGTTTAAAACAAACAAATAATACTGCAGAATTAACTGCTATTATTAAAGCAATTTATATTATTGAAGATGATTTAAAAAAAGGAATATCTTATAATATATATACAGATTCAAATTATTGTATTTTATGTTCTGAAAAATATGAAGAATGGTTAAAAAAAGTGTGTCATATAAAAAATGTAGATTTAGTTAAAGAATTATATTTTTTAAATAAAAAATATATTAATTTAAAAATAAAATATGTTAAAGCACATACAGGTAATACAGATCCAATATCATATGGTAATGAACAAGCTGATAAATTAGCAAGTTTATCTATTGGTAAAGATATTAGAATACAAACTAATATTAAAAATTATATTAATATTTCTTTTAATTTAAAAGAAAAAGCTAAAGAATTAGGTGCAAAATGGGATAAAGATAAAAAATCTTGGTATTATTTAAATGATTTATCAGAAAATAATATTAATAATTTAAATGAATTAAAAAGTGAAATTGTTGATAAAATATATATTAAAATAAATTATTCAGAAAAAGATAAAGCAAAAATATTAGGTGCAAAATGGGATAAAGAAAAAAAATCTTGGTATTATTTAAATAATTTATTAGATGATAATATAAAAAAATTAAATGAATTAATAAAAAATGATTAATTTTATAAATAAAATTATAATGAATTTAATTAATGAAATTTGTCCTTATTTCAAAATAGGATCTTGTATTAAAAAAAAGTGTAGATATAAATATCATATAATTTGTAAAAATAATTATACATGTTTTAATTTTGATTGTGAATATGGACATGGTATTTCTATATTTAAACGTAAAATTTTATCAAAATTATATGAAAAATTATATGATTTTAATTTTAATGAAGAAAATAGTTGTATTTATACATTCAAATGTATAAATCAAAAATGTAAATTAAGTCATCATTTCTTTTTTAAAGAAAGAGAATTTTTATTTAAATTATTTAATGAAAATAATAATTTAAAATGTAAAGAATTATATGAAAATTATTACAGTTATAATTTAAATAAAAAATATTATAATAGTTCAACAAGTAATTATTCTACAAGTATTAGTTCAAATGATAGTTTATCAAATGATGATGATGTAGAATCAGTATCATCAAAAAATAATATTATAGAATTTAATAATATTGAAAATGAATTAAATTTATTAGTTGATAATGATAATTTAGATAATTTAGATAATTTAATATTAAATATTAATAATATTATTAATAAAAAAAAATGTATTCAAAATGAAATTTTTAAATTAATTAAAATTAATAGTAAATATGATGAACAAATTGAAGAAATTCAATTAAAAATTAAAAAATTATATATATTCAAAAATAGTAGGATTTAATGATAAATTTTTCCAAAATTTATAAGTAATATTTTTATTTTTTTTAATATATATTTTTAATAAATATATTGCATTTATATTTAATGCTAAATTTTCCCAAAATATTTTATTAATATATTTATTTTGTTTTATATATATATTTAATAAATCAATAGCATTTTCATTTAATGCTAAATCATCCCAATATATTTTATTAATATTTTTTTTTAATATATTAATAGCATTTTTATTTTTTGTTAATCTTTTCCAATTTATTTTATCATCATTAAACATTTCATTATATTTTTCAATTGATAAATTATTTTCAAATTTTAATCTATTTTCAATTAATAAAATAGCATCTATATTTGATGATATTTTTAACCAATTAATATATTTATAATTTTTTTCTAAAAAATTAATATTTTTACAATTTTCTGATATAAGTTTCCAATCTAATTTATATTTTAAATTGATATCATTAATATCATAAAAATCATCTAAATTAATATATAATTTATTAATAAAATAATTAATATTTGGATTTAATAAAAAATTATTAAAATCAATTAAATGAATTTTATTTTTAAATAAATTAATTGCATTTTTATTTTTAGATAAATTACTCCAATTAATTTTATTTTTATATTTTTCTAATATTTTTATTCCATTTGTATTATTACTAAATTCATTCCAATCTATTTTATCAATATTATTTTCTATTAAATCAATATAATTAGAATAATTCATTAATAATTTTTTAAAAAATATATTAATATCATAATTATATTCCCAAATTAATTTATAAATAATATGAGATATATTTTTATTTTGATTTTTACATAAATTTTCTATATTAATATTATTTATATATTTATTATTTTTAAATAAATCTATACTATTTATATTTAATGATAAATTATCCCAATCTAATAAATTTAAATTAATAAAATTTCTTAATATATATTGAAATTTAATAGAATTAAATATTAATATTATTATATTATCATCAAATATATTATTATTATATAATACATTAATTATTAAAAAGTTATAATAAATTTGTATATTATTAAATATCATATTAATTTTATAATTAAATAATATCATTTTTATATAAAAAAAAATGAAATATAAATAATAATTAATATAAATGTTTAAATTTATTATACATCTTGCTGATATTCATATTAGAACTGGTAATAAAGAATATTCAAGATATAATGAATATTTAACTGTTTTTAAAAATTTAGAAAAATCAATTAAAAAAAAATTAATTGAAATAAATGGAGAAAAATCAACATTAATAATGATAGCAGGTGATATATTTCATAATAAAAATAAAATAGAAAATTATGGATTAAAACTTTTTAATATTTTTATTAGTATATTAAAAAATATTGCACCTGTTATTATTATACCAGGTAATCATGATTATTTACAACAATTTCCAGATGAACCAGGATTATTAGATTCTTCAATATATGATTTAGATAATATTTATTTTTTAAATAAAACCGAAAATATTATTATTAATAATATAGGTATTACGACTATTGCAATTAATGATACACTTAAAGAAGGTGAAAGTTTTGGTATTAAAGATATTTTACCAAGTTTTCCAATAAATTTTAATAAAAATATAGAACATATAATTGGAATATTTCATGGAAGTTTTGGTAAAACTTTTTATAATGAAAATAAAGAAGTAGAAGAAGATAATAATAGTTATCCTTTGGATATGTTAAATAATTTAGATATAGCAATTTTAGGTGATATACATTTAAGACAATCATCTAAACATAATAAATGTCATTATGCATATTCAGGTAGTCTTTTACAACAAAATTATGGTGAAACAATAATTGATCATGGATATATATTATGGAATATAGAAACTAAAGAAAATGAATTTATAAATGTTTATAATAATTTTGGATATATTTATATTTCATATATTAATGATAAATGGAATATTAAATATAAAAATAAATATATTGATATTTTAAAAATTATTGATAATAAATATTTTCCAAAAAATATAAAATATCGTATAGAAAAAGAATATATTAATATTAATGATTTATATGAAATATTTAAAAAATATAATATAAATGCAGAATTAGAAAATTCAAATACTTTTTTTGATAATAAAACTTTAAATGATATGATTAAAATACCAGATATTGATTTTAATGATATTCAATATTATATTGAATATATAAAAAAATCAAATTTAGATATAAAAATTATTAATAAAAGTATTGATATTATTAATAATCCTATAACATTATTATTAAATGAAAATGAATTACCTAATAATTTATCAAAAAAGATAAAAGAAAGAAATTTAAAAATACAAATAAAAATAGATGAATTTAAAAAATCTTTAGAAATAAATAATTCAATTAATAAAAAAATATTTGATATTATTGATATTAAATTTGAAAATTGTTTATGTTATGGTAAAGATAATTATATTAATTTTGAAAAATGTTTAAATAATATTGTATTAATAAATGGAAATAATGCAAGTGGTAAATCAGCTTTATATGAAATAATTTGTTATGGAATATGGGGAAAATCTATACCAAGTAGACATTCAAAAAATAGTTCTTCATCATTTATAAATTCTAATAAAAAAGGTAAATGTTTTACTAATATTAAAATAAAAATAAATAATATTATATATAATATTTATAGAGAATTTCAAAAAAATAATAAATTAAGTTTAGATATTAAAAAATCAATTATTACATATAATAATGAAAATATTATTGGAAGTAAAGCTATTGATTATTTTTTAGATAATAATATAGGTACTATTGATGATTTTTTAAAAACATCTATGATTACACAAGATTTAGATAATAATTTTTTAGATATGGAACCTAAAAAATTTAAAGAAACTATTGATGAAAATATGGGTATTATATCTATTAATAAATTTAAAGATTTAATACATGAATCAAGTAATGGTTATAAAGATATTATTGATCATTTAGATACAACTTTATATACTAAAGAAGAAAATAAATTTAATAAAATAGATATTGATGTTATTAATAATATTTCAAATGAAATTATTAAATATGAAAATGAATTAATTTCTATTAATAAACATAATGAAAAATTATTTATTGATTATAATATTTATCCAAAAAACATGTTTCAAGATAATATTCAATCATTAATTGATAATATTATTTTACCTAAATCTACATTAAGTGATTTACAAGAAGAATCAATTTTTCTTAAAAATACATTAAAAAATATTAATATTAAAGATTATTCAACTAAATATTCAAATGATATTTTAAATCAATTTCAAAATTTAATTGAACCTATTAAACCATCTGTTACAAAAGAATATTTAAATAAATTACATAATGAATTTATTAATTATACTAAACCAAAAGAAATAAATGAAAAATATGATGATATAAATAAAAAAATAATTGAATTTGAAAATAATAAAAATACACTTAATATTGATAAACCAAATAAACCTAATAATAATATTTATAAAGATTATGATACATTAAATGAAATTGAACAAATTATTATTAATAAATTTAATAGTATTGAAAAATGTAAAGAAATTATTGAAAGTTATTCAAATCCTAATAATTTTAATAATAAAGAATTTACTATTAATATAATGGAATTATGTAATTTAAATGATATTAAATCAGAAATTAATAAATATGAAAAAGAAATTATTGAATTAAATTATGAATTAAAAATTATTGAAAATAATATTGAAAATAATAATGAAAAAAATAATAAATTAGAAAAAATTACTAATCCTAAAATTAATTTAGATACTTTAGAAACTAATTTAAAAAATATCAAAAAATTAAATAAAAATTATACTAAATATCAAAATGAAGTCAATTCTAATACTATTATTATTAATAAATTTAATGAATTAGAAAATTATTTAATTAAATTTAAAGATTTAGAATATAATATTAATTGTGAATGTTGTATGAAAAGAAATGATGTTAATACAAAAATAGATATTGATAAATCATTAAAAGAATTAATTTCATTACATAATATTAATAATATTAAAAAAAGAATAATTTTTTTAAATAATTGGTTTGAAAAATATAATGAATTAGATAAAGAAGATATTATAAAAAATAAAATTGAAATAATTGAAAAATATAAAAATTATAAAATAAATAGAAATATTTATATTTTCAATATAAAAAAATTAGAAATTGATATTATAAATATTAATAAAAAAATAAAAGAAATTGAAAATTTAAAATCAAATCATATTGATAAAATTAATTTTATTGAAAATATTATTTCATATGCATATTATTATTATGAACAATATAGTTTATTATTATATAATAAATGGAATATTGAATATGATAATATTAATAATAATATAAATTTAAATAAAGAATTATTAAATAAAATTTTAATTTGGAATGATTATAAAAAAAATATTTATCCTAAAATTAATGAATATGAAATTATTAAATTAGAACATGAGAATTTTGATTTATTTATTGATCAAAAACAAAAATTAGAAAATATCATAAATTCACATAAATATATGACTAATATTAATAATATTGATTTATATAAGAAATATTATTATTATAAAGAAATTATTAAACTTATACCCATACATTATGAAAAAGAAAAAAATAATAATAAAATTTATAATCTTAATAAAGAATTAAATAAATTTAAAAATGAATATAATAATTCTATTATTAATAATAATAAATATGAAATTCAAATTAATGAAATTACTAATATTAATTTAATTAAAGATAATTTAAATTATATCAAAAATATTATTAAAAATATTGAAAATATACATAATAAATATATTGATTGGTTGTATAATAATTATATAATACCTAATATTATTAATTTAACAAATAAATTAATAGTTAAAGCTAAACATAAATTATCAAATCCAATTGAATTAAATATAGTTTATGATAATTCATTAATTTATTTAAAAATAAATGAAAATGTTAGTATACAAAAAGCATCTGGATTTCAAAAATTTATTATTTCATTAGCTTTAAAATTAGCTATACCAAAATTACAATCAAAATATTCAAAATGTAATCAATTATTTTTAGATGAAGGTTGGACATCTGCTGATAGTAATAATAGAAATTCGATTCCTACATTTTTAAAAACATTATTAAATGAATTTAATACTATCATACTTGCTTCACATTTAAATGAAATTAAAGATAATGTTGATATTAAAATTAATATTAATAAAATTGATAATTTTTCACAAATTAATTATCAATAAATAAAAAATGATTTATATTTATAAATATATTAATGGCAATTACATATATAATAAATAATAATAATTATTATGATGAAGAAGCTATATGTCAATATAAAATGTTTAATAAAACAAAATATTCATCAGATATGAATGTTATTCCACCTAAAAATTATAATTTTTATAAAAAAAATTATATGTTTAATGAATTTGATTTTGATGAATATAAATATGATATTGAAACATATATTTATTATCATTTCTATTTAAATAATTCAAATTCTTATTATGATTTAAATACTATATATTATAAATAAAATTATTTCTTTCATCTATATTTAAACATCCTATATATCTATTTATTCTACTTTTAATATTAATTTTTAAATTTAAATGAAAATTAAAAAAAATATTTTTTTTATATTTTGAAACTAATAAACGATTTATTTTTTTTATATTATTTATACTTGAAATATCTATATAAGCATATTGATCATTATAATATGACATTAAATCATTTTCAATTTTACTATATATATTAAAATCATCTGTATAATCATCATTATATATATATCCTAAATCATTATATTTTTTAAATATTATATTTATATTTTTTTTATAATTTTTTATATCATCCAATAATTCTTTATTTTGTTTATATATAATTTTACTTAAAACTAATTCTTGTAAATCTTCAGCTAAATTATTAAAATTATTTTCCATTTTTATTATATTATAAAAAAATATATATCATTTTTATATGTATTTAATTTATACAATTTTTATTAGAATAGTATATTTTGAAAAATATATTTTTATAATATCAATTTTATTTCTATTTTCATTAATATATATATTTCATCTAAATCATATATATATTCTATTTATTATATAATTGCATCTTTATATTAATTATATCTATATTAAAATCTATTTTTTTATCTATTTTCAAATATAAAAGATATATATTTTGTTCAGAATTTCGATACATTTTATTTTAATAAATTATTCATTTTTTTATAAAATATATCTATTTCATCTTTTTCAAAAATTCCAGGAATATCAAAATTCATATTATAATTATTTTTTATTATAAAATATCTATTTGCTAATTTCATTATATAAATTAATAATTCTCTATTATCTATTAAATATAATTCATTTTTATCTAATATTGAATATAATAATTCAGTATTATTATATATTTCTAATTGTATATATATATCTATTATTGAATCAATATTATCAAAAAATATATATCTTTCTATATTACTATTTCTTGAATAATGAAATCCTTTTGTATTTTTTAAAATTGTTATATGTTCATTATTAATATTATCATCATCATTATTAAATATACATTTATATAAAAAATTATTCATATAATTATTAATTGAATAATTCATTATATATATTACATGATCAACAATTATATCATTTGGATTATATTCTTTTTTATGTGGAATTAATAATTTTATTAATGATACATTTTTGTCTGTTATATAATTTTTGTATTTAATTACAAAAGATAATATAATATAATTTTTATAATATTTATAATAAATATCTAATGTTTCACTTTTAAAAATATTATTTATATTTTTTTTTAATTTTATACAATATTTATATAATATATTATCAATAAATTTATCTATATTTGAATAATTTAAATTATTAAAAATATTATTTATATTATTTATAAATATATTATTATACAAAGACCATTCTTTTAATAAATATAATATTATATCATAATATAATTTATTTTCTTCTTTTTTTTTTGTAAAAGTTGTATTTTTACTATATTTTAATAATATATCTTTAAATTCAAAATGTGTAATTTGTTCAAATTTTTCAATATTTTTTAAAAATCTATTTGGTAAATATTCTTTATACTTAATCAAATTTGTGTATTTATTATTCATATAATTTATTGTTTTATATTATAAATCATTTTTTATATATAATAAAATTAAAATGAAATCAAAAGAATTATCTGAATTGAAAGAATTAACCAAAAAACTTTATATAAGTAATTCAAAAACATTTTTTAAATTACTTATTAATTTTTTAAAAAAAAAAGATAGTTTTTAATTTAATATAGGTTTTGATTTATTGCCACCGATGGGATTCGAACCCATGCGGAGATACTCCAAAAGATCTTAAGTCTTTCCCCTTAGACCTTACTCGGGCACAGTGGCTTAAAATAATAAATCAAAACCTATAAAAAATAGAAAAATAAAAGAAAATACCTAATATTTACATCTATGTATATAACTTAAATATTTACATCTATGTATATAACTTAAATATTTATCTTTATATACTTTTAAATATTTAAAATTAAATATGATACTATCAAAATAAATTGAATAAAAAAATTATAAATTTAATATAGGTTTTGATTTATTGTCACTGATGGGATTCGAACCCATGCGGAGATACTCCAAAAGATCTTAAGTCTTTCCCCTTAGACCTTACTCGGGCACAGTGACTTAAAATAATAAATCAAAACCTATAAAAAAATAGAAAAATGAAAGAAAATACCTAATATTTATTATTTACATCTATGTATATACAACTTAAATAATAATATTTATATTTATCTTTATATACTTTTAAATATTAATAATTTAAATATGTTACAATGATTAAATATTATTAATAAAAAGTTTTAGTTCTAAAAAAATTAATAATAAAAAAATAATATTATAGTTATATTTTGAATTGTAATACCAATAAAATACTCAATAATAAATAATTATAATATACATAATTTATTAATTATAAATTTTATTTTTGTATCATTCCATAATTATTTTTAGTTCCAGATATACTTTTAAATAATTCATCAAATTAATCATTATTATATGAAACCATTTCTTCTGATTCTAAAAAAATATAGTAGTTAATATGAAATATTATTTATATGATTTTATTATATATGTAAAATTAATGGATTTTCAATCAATAGATCATTTATTAATTTTTTCAAATTATTATTTGAAATTAATATTTTTTTGTCTAATATTTCACGATTTAAAGGACTATTAATATTACCTTGTTCTTTAAATAAATCTTCAAGACTACTTCTTTCATATGTATTACCATCACTAGCTATTACAGGATCTTTCATTATTAATAATGAAATAGGACATTTATATTCGAATGGTATATCTATTTTTTGTTTCTTAATTTCTTCTATATTTTCTTCAAAATTTGTTTTGTATCTTTTTATATTAATTTGTTTCCCTTTTTTCCAAATAGTTTTAAAAGTTTCATTATTATCATTTGTTATTACTATATTACCATGTTTTAAATCATCTATCCAATTACCTTCATATTTATTTTTAGTTTTATAACAAATATATATACCAAATCCTTCTTTTTTATAATTTTTAATATTACCTTCATATATATCTCCGTTTTTATAAGTTATTTTACAATAACCAATTAATATATCATTTACAAAAATACCATCATATATAATTAATGGTTTATTTGATTTACTATTATATATTTTTAATATTCCTTTACCATTTTTTTTATCATCTTTAAAATCTCCTTCATAACAATTATTATTATAATATAATTTACCTTTACCTTCTTTTTTATTATTTACAAAATATCCTAAAAAATAATCACCAAATGTATAATTAATTAATCCTTTACCATTATACTTATCATTATCCCATTCTCCACTATATATAGTTGTTACCAAACTAAAACTTGGATCATACAAATCACCTTTTCCTGATTTTTTATCTTCTTTAAAATTACCTTCATATATTAAATTACCTTTTATATCATATAATTTTCCATTACCATCTTTTAAATTATTTTTAAAATTACCTACATATCTTATTTTTTTATTATTATAATATATTTTACCAAATCCATTATATTTATTATTTATAAAATTACCTTTAAAATACAAATAATCATTTATATATATTTTACCACTTCCTTCTAATAATGCACCTTTAAATATTCCTATATATTTTATTATTAATGTTTTATTTGTTTGTGTGCAATATTTTATACCATCACCATCCTGTAATCCATTTTTCCAGGTTCCACAATATTTAAATTCTTGAAATATACCTATACCATACCCATGGGGTTGTTTATCTTTATTTAATTCACCACTATAAGTATAATATTTTTTTGAATCATCTATTGATATAGTTTCTAAAATTAATGTATCTATATTAATATCATTTATATTAATAAGATCTCTTAATGACATTTTTGTTATTATAATATTTTAAAAATCATTTTTTAATATACTATAAATTTATTTTTATTAAAATTATAATAAATTAATTCTAATATTTTCTAATTCATTTTGTGAAATAGTAATACCTGTATTAATATCATTTGGTCTTAAATCACGACATTTATCATACATTAAAAATAATATTTTTCTAATTTCAATATATAATTCATCTAATGAACTATAAATTGTATTACTTATAAGAATTGTATAATAACATAATAAAGCAATTCTTCTTATATCAGGTCCTGATGTAAAATTACAAATAACTTTTATTGAATAAGGTCTTTTTGATACTAATACATAATTATATATTTTATTTTCACGTATTTCTTTATAATATAAATATAAATTATCTTCTACCATTACATTTAGTTCTATTAACGTATTTGGTTTTAATTCAATAACTTTATCATCAACTTTTATTGTAATTATATTATTGTTGCTTGTTATATTAATATTATTTTGAAATTGTTTTATAACATCTATAACATATGGTTTTAACGGTATATTTATGTTAAAATGTTGAATTAAATGAATTAAATGAAATTTTTTTAATAAACCAAAAGAACTACGATATTTTCCATATTTTTTACGAATATATAAATTCAATTCATCTCTTTTTTTTAAATTATTTAATATATATATTTTTAACATTTCATTCGTATATCCATTAAGATCTATTGCTAATTTTAAATTTTTAATTATTAGTTCTATTGCTAAATCCGGTAATGGAAAAAAACAAATTAAATATTTTTTTATTTCAATTGATTTATATAAATGTTCCATTTGTATTTATTACAAATGTTTATCATTTTTATTATATAATGTTTTGTAAATATAAAGTTATATTATATATATAAATGACGTTATGTAAAGTTAATTGGGATAAAGTTAAAGAACTTGGTATTGAAATTACTCCTCAAACTTCTAATCTTTAAAAAACTAATATTAAAAAACTTATTTATAAAAGAAACAAAAATAATTACAAATGGTCTGATGGACAATTACTTAAATATAATATAAAAACTTGAACATATAGTTAAATAACTATTACAGAACATCCTTCATCTTCTGTTGGATATTCAAATTTTTTATTATATATATTAAAAACTATAGCTGGAACTGGTTTATCTCTTTTATTATTTTGTAATAATGCTTGTTCTTTAGATACATTCATATATATACATCTTACAGGTATATTATAATTATTTGCAATATCTATAAACTTTTTACGTTTTTCTTTAGTTGGATTTGTAGCATCTATTATTATAGAAGTATTTTCTATATTTTTATTTATTTCTTTTATAATTTTTGTTTCAGTTTTTAATTCATCACCACTTAATATCTTATAATTACTAAAATTATTTTTTACAAATGTAGATTTACCACTACCAGGAAAACCTATCATTATTATCATTTCATTATGTAATACTTTTAGATTTGGTATATCATTTTCTTTAATAATAATTGGAAATATAGTTTCTGGTTCTATTACTTTTATACCTATATTATTACCAAATAATATATCTACATTAGACCAATCACCATTACGTCCTAAAGCATCTCCACAATAAAAAGATTTATTTTCTTTCCATTTATTTTTTACATTTTCTATAAATAATTTTGGATTTGGTTTATAATATTCTTTATCAAATGCTATATTAACCATTATAGGTATATCCAATAATGATAATACATTTGTTATTTGTTCTTTTTTCCATTTTTTACTTTGATTAGTAAATATTATAATAGCATATTTATCATTATATAATTTTTTTAATATTTCTGGAACATTATCACGTAACCATATCCAATCATCAATATCTTTAGAAACTATATTATTTTTACCTTTTGGTTTTATGATTGTTCCATCATAATCAAAACATGCTAAGTTTTGTCTAAATCTAAATTTACCAATTGTAAAAGATTCCATTTATATTTTAATTATATATATATCATTTTTTAATTAATAATATAAAAATGATTTTAATATATACAATATAATATATGTTATATTTTGATTTATTAACAGATGATATTATAATTCAAATTTTAGAAATTAATATTGAAAATATTGAAAATGAAATTACTAAAATAGATAATTTTTTAGAAGATGTTGAACAATATTGGTATTATTCAAGTTGTGAAGAAAATTATGATTATGATTCAGAATTAGATTATATATATGGAATGTAAAAAATGATTTTTTCATTAATACATAAATAATGTCTAATTATGAATTTGAAAAATATTTATGTAATAAAGAAAATATTAAAGAAACTTTAAATAATTATGGAATTGCTATTTGTCCAATTTTAAATGAAAATGAATGTAATAATATGATAAATGATAAATGGAATTTATTAGAATATTTAACAAGTGATTTTGAAATACCTATTAATAGAAATGATAAAAATACTTATAAACAAATTTTAGAATTATATCCGAATCATAAAATGTTACTTCAACATTGGAAAGTTGGTCATTCTGAATTAGTTTGGAAAGTTAGACAAAATTTAAAAGTTAAAGAAATTTTTTCAAAAATTTGGAATACAAATGATTTAATTGTTAGTTTTGATGGTATTAGTATTTATATATTAAATAAACCAACAAGAATACAAAAATCTTGGTTTCATGTTGATCAAAGTTATACAAGAAATAATTTTGAATGTGTTCAAAGTTGGATTAATGCTTATGATACAAATGAAAAAGATGCTACATTAGTTATATTAGAAAATAGTCATAATTTTCATAAAAAATTTCAAGAATTTTTTAATATTATTGATAAAAAAGATTGGTTTAAACTTAATCAAGAACATTATAATTTTTATATTAATAATAATTGTTTAGAAAAAATTATAAAATGTCCAAAAGGTTATGGTGTATTTTGGGATAGTAGAACAGTTCATTATGGAAAACCTATTGATAAAACTTCCCCAAATAATTTTAATTTTAGATGTGTAGTTTATATATGTATGATTCCAAGAATTTTTTCTAATCAAAAACAATTAGATAAACGTAAATTAATATTTAATCAACTTAGAATGACTTCACATTGGCCAAATAAACCTAAATTATTTTCAGTTTTTCCACAAACTTATGGAAAACCTATTAAAAAAATAAAAGATATTAATATTGAACAAGTTAATAAATATATTAACGAAAATGGTTTAAAATTAATTTAAAATATAATAATTAAAATGTACTTTTTTATTATGTTAATTCATAACCATATATTTTTTCAATAAAATGTAAATATAAATAATATAAAGTAAAATTTAAAATATATAAGAATTCAAAATAAAAAATGTTTTCATAAAAATCTATTATTAGAAATAAAAGTAATATAATTTCTAATAATAAAGAAATTAATAAAATGATATTACATTTTGTTAAAAATAAGTTTCTAAACATAAATAATAAAATTAGTATAAATATTAAAAATGCAAATAATTGATGCAATATAGTATTTTCATTGCAATAAATAAGTAAAAATAGAAAAATTATTAATGTAAATATTAATATTTTAGAATATAAATCTTTTCTTTTTAATTCATATATAATTATTGCTATTGTTACAATAAACAATAATAATATAAATATGTATTTATTATTATCATGACATATTATACTAGATATGTTTTTATTATATTTATATTTATTAATTAATAAAATTATTGAAAATATATAACAAATTAGAATAAATAATAATAATAAATCTTTATCCATTTTATATTATTATTTTTTATATTTTTTTTATTGAAATGTACTATTATAAATTTATATAGGTTTAACAGAATAATTATGATCATATTTTTATTGTTAAATTATACTTTCGTGATGATATTTATAAATTTAACAGAATAATTATGATCATATTTTTATTGTTAAATTATACTTTCGTGATCATATTTATAAATTTATATAGGTTTAACAGAATAATTATGATCATATTTTTATTGTTAAATTATACTTTCGTGATCATATTTATAAATTTATATAGGTTTAACAGAATAATTATGATCATATTAAATGTATATTTATCAGAAAATAAAAACTAAATGATCGATGCAAAAATTTATCAATAATAAAATGAAAATATGTTTGAATAGAGTTCATAAAAAAAGTAAAAAATAAAAAATCAAAAATAAATTATAAATTAGGAATTAGAAAATATGGTTTAATATAAATAAAAATAAAAATATAAAAAAAAAATATAAATAGTAAAAAATAAAAATAAAATATATGTATATATAATTATATACATAAATAAGGATAATTGAATATCTTCTGTATTAATACAAAAAAATAAAGTAATATATATATTCATTTAAATAGAATTAAATGTTTTTTATTTAAATAAAAAATGTCTTTGTTTTATTAAAATAGCAATAATAAAACAAATAATACCAAATGAAATATGTATCCAATGTGAGGGACATTTATTTATTCCAAATAATTTAACAAAATTACAATGATCATTATGTTTAAATAATGACCAAAATATAGCATTAATAATTAAAATAGTAACAATAATATTATATAATAATTCCATATTTATTATATAAAAATATTTTTATTTTAAGATTTTCAATAATATAAATTTTATCATTAATATAAAAATTTTTTTTATATCATAATCAATTAATATATCATGAATATATGTATTATTTGTTAAAAAAACTGACCAAAAAATAAAATTTATAATAATAAAAATATTATAATATATAAATTCCATTATTATGTATAATTTATTTTAACATTACTCTTAATTTAACATCATTACCAAGGTTAATTTCATCATTAATATATAATTGTTTTTGTACATTTTTTTCAATAGATACACCATTTATATATGTTTTATTAGTACTACATAAATCTTTAATAAAAATATTTATTGAATTAATATATTTTAATTCTGCATGAATTTTAGATACATAATCACAATATAATAAACATATATCACATTCTCTTGATCTTCCAATTTTTAATGATTTATTTTTTTTAATTTTATAATTTTTTTTATAATATTTATAATATTTATTATCATTTGAAATACGTGTCATACATATTAAATAAATTTTACTATTATAAAATAATTTAAAATTATTATAATTACCATCTTTATGAAAATATTTATTACATAAGTGTTTCCAAATAATTAAATCATTTAATATAATTTTATAATAATTCTTTGAAATTATTAAAAAATTCAATAATTCTTTAATATTTAAATTTATAGCTATATTACTAATTAATTCAGTTGGTAAATTATTCATTTAATTATAAATATTATTTAAATAAATATCATTTTTATATCATTTTATATAATAAAAATGATATTTATTTAAATAATTATAAAATGTTTTATGATTTAAGAGATGATATGTTAGAATGTTTTTGTGGAAATAGTAAATACATACATTATTATAATCCAAACAAAAAAACAATTATATATTATCCATATGATAATATAATAAAAAAAAATAAAAAATGTAATTTTTTTCATAATAAAAATAGTTGTAGTAATTTATGTATAAATAAAAATTGTAATTTTGAACATATTAAATATGAAGAATTACCTTATTTTAATAATAAAATAAATAAATATATTATAAATGAAAATGTATATAATATTCATGTTGATAAAAATAAAAAATTAGGATGGAATAATTCAAAATCATTTGATGAAAGAGATGAAAGAAGAATTAATAATGAATTACCAAATTATATTATTGAAGAATATAAAGATATTCAAATATTTAATAATATAAAAAAATTAAATTGTTTTGAAAAATATAATTCATTTTCACCAAATTTTAATAAAAGTAATATAAAAAAAAGAAAATATATTGAAACTAATTCTTCAATAGCCCCAAAATATAATAATATAAATTATGAAGAAATAATTCAACAACCAATATTAAAGGTTGATAATGAATGGTTTGAAAATAGAAGTAGAAATATAAAAATAAATAATTTAGGTATTATATATTATGTTAATAAAAAAACAGGAGAAAAATCATGGATACATCCTTATACAGGTAAAACTAATTTACCTGGTGGTAAATTAACACCATCAGAATCAGGATTATGATTAGTTTAAATAAATTTTTCAATAATTTCAAGTAAATTATTTTCAATTTTAATTATATTATGTGTTAATAAATTATATTTAATTATTAAACATAATCCATTATATGAATTAATATTTGTATTAATATATTTTAATAAATTATTAATATAATTATTAGATTTATTATTATAATTCATATCAACATATATTAAATAATATTGATTATCGATATTATCAATTAAATAATAATAACCTATATTATCTGTTTTTAATATTTCATTTATTTGAGAATTATCAAATATTTTTATTTTATTTATTGATTTAGTATAACTATCAATAAATATTGCATTCATTTTAATTAATTATTATTAAATTTATAAAAAAAAATCATTTTTATTTATTTCTATTAAATTATTAAATTCTCTTAATAATGTTATTTTAGTTAAAGAACGAGTATATTTAATATTAAAATATTCTTTTTTTAAAAATTTATGAAATTCTATTATAAAATTATAATATTGAATATTATAATTAAATTCTTTTAAAATAAATATTAATTTAAATGTATTTAGAATATATATATTTTTATATATTTTCCATTTAATAAATATATCTTTTAAATCAAAAAATAACATTAATATTTTAAATTAATAATATCATTTTTATCTATCAAACCTTTTATATCTAAATTTTACCAATATTTTTATATAAAAAATAAAACTTATGTTAAATTAATGATTAATATAAATTTTAATATAAAATTTAAAAAAAATATAAAAAATTATAAAAATAATCATTATAATTCAAATATATGTGAAATTAATATATTGAACAAATATTTAATTTTTTTATATAAAAAATATGATCATTTAATTATTGTATAATTATTAAAAATATAAAATAAAAAGTTATAAAAAATGATTTTATGTTCATTTTAATGATATAAATCAAATATGACAGAATTAAAAAAAAAAAAAGAACCAAAACTTAATCAAAAAAGTTTAATGAATATTATTAAAAATAAAGCAAATTCAAATAATTCAATAGATATTGATACTATTGAAGAAATTTTTAATGATTTAGATTTAAATAATAAACTTCTTCATAAAAAAGAAAAAGATCCAAATGCTATACCAAGACCTCTTAATAATTGGCAAAAATTTAGTAAAGTAATTCGATATGATTTATCTATTAAAGATACTCCTATTATTGGAAAAAATGCTACTATTGAAATAGCTTCTATTTGGAAAGAACATTATAAAAATGATGAAGGTAAAATTATCCAAGAAAAACTTGAACCTATTCTTGAAAAATATATTGATTATGAAGAAAAAGGTTATTTTAATAAAAAAAATAAAAAAAATATATTAGAGTTTTTAGATGATAATGATGATATTGATAAAAAAACCGAAATAAAAAATAATATTGAAGAACCAAAAAAAAAAGAAATTGAAAAAGAAAAAAAATCTTCAAAAAAGAAAAGTTCTAAGAAAAAAAATATTAAAAAAGATAGTGAAGAATCAGAATTAAATTCTGATAATATTAATTCAGATTAAATATAGTATAATATAATATTAATATAATTTTTATTATTTAATTGATATAAAAAAAATGATATAAATATATATATAAATTTAATATGTCTTATACTCTTTTTAATACTTGTTGTTATTTAAAAACAGGTAAATGTGATAATTTAAGATGTTTGTATGTTCATAATAAATATTGTGAATATAATTTATTATGTAATAATAAAAATTGTAATTTATATCATGATTGTTCTTATAAAAAAAGATTAATTGTTATTGAAATATATAATAATAATTTAAATAATATTAAAGAAGACGAAGATAAATGTTATAATTTTATAAATTGTTCTGATAAAAATTGTTCTAAAAACCATGTTATTGAAAAAAAACATAGATTAAATATTTGTAATATTATATCAAATAATAATACTGATATAGAAGCACTTGAAATTTATAATAATTTATATAATAATTTAAATCTTATTCCCATTAAAAATAATATTCTTACTAATATATTACAATATAATAATATAATTAATAATTATTCAAATGAAATTCTTTATTTAACTAAATTAATTGAAGAAAAAATTGAATTACTTAAAGAAAAAAAAATAATTATAAAAAATAATAAAAACAAAAAAATAAAAATGATAAAAATATTTCAAAAAATAATATGATCAAAAATGATTTGAAAATGATAAAAAAAATTAAAAAAATAATAAAAAATGATTTTTTATTTTTGATAAGTTTTATACAAAACAAAGAAGGAATTTAGCAAAACAAAGAAGGAATTTAACAAAACAAAGAAGGAATTTAGCAAAACCAAATTAAATTAGTAGTAAAAAGTATTATGGCTTTTTCTTCAACTAAGATTAATCAGAACTGTCCTTATTTTAAGATTGGAAATTGTAATAACAAAGATTGTCTTTACATGCATCACAAAGCTTGTTATAAGAAACTTGAATGTTCTGATAAAGATTGTAAGTTTGGACATATTTGTTCTTGGGAAAAAAGAATGATTGGAATTGAAATTTGTGACAATTATTATGTCCCAAATTGGGAAGATATTAAATATGAAGATAAATGTAAATTTTATATGAATTGCACTACACTTGGTTGTGGAAAACAACATGTAGTTGAAAAAAAACACAGATTTAATATTTGTAAAATTATTTCAAATGAAAATTCTAATACTCAAGCAGAAAAGCTTTATGATGAATTGTATTATCAAAAATCTTTTTCACCAATTGAACAACCTTCTCCAGTACTCTCATCTATGAGCACTGTATCAAATACTGATAAATATTCTATTAAATCTAATACTTCTACTCCTACTCCTACAACTACCCCCATTCCTACTATGGCAGATTTGTTTAAAAATAAAGTATTTTCTCCTATTAAAAATGAAATAGTTCCAATTGTTGAAGTTTCAAATGAAAATAGTAAAACAGATATCCTTAAAAATATGATTAATATTGAAAAAAATATTGATTCAACCCAAAATGAAATTAAAATTTTAGAGAAAGAAATTGAAGAAAAAGTAAAATTGCTTAGTATCAAAGAAGAAGAAAAAGAAAATTTAAAAAAAAAACAAGCAAAATATTTACAAGATTACCAAGAACTTAATTAATATAAAAATTAATATGATATATATTATATATTATATATTTTATAATTTTATTATTATCATTATCCAATCCAATTATACATATATTACCTTTATCTTCATCTAAATACTCTTTGATTGTAGATTCTTCAAACATAATAGGATAAATACCAACTAATGTATTAACATCAATTTCTTTCGTAATAATTTTCAATAAATGATAAAAAGGTTGTTTTAAAAGAATATTTATATTATTTAATCTGTGTAATTTAAGTAGTGTGTATAAATTAGATTGTAATTCTGTTTGTGATAAACTTAAAGATTTATTATCAATATTTTTCTTTTTTTTAATATTAATTCTGGATATTGGAACGTCTTCTTTATTTAAAATTATTTTTATATTATCAATTATTTTTTTAATATTTGAAGTTGCGATCGTGGCAGAAACATTTTTATAATATTTATATAGTTTATTTTTAATAAAATTAAAAGGTTCTAATTTAAAATATAAATATAAATTTATTTTTAATTCATATATTGTAAAATTAGTAAAGCTATTATAAAAATCTATCCAAGTTTTATATATAATAAAAGATTGATTTTGATTTTGATTTTGTAGTTTTTTTAAATTTATTTAAATCTTTTACAAATTTATTTAATTTTTTGTCTATATTTTGAATTTTCATATTTAATATAATTATAATATTTGAATTTTCATATTAAATTATTTTTTTTTAAATTTATTAATATTTTTTTATTTTCTATTTTTAAATTAATATTATCTATATTTAATAAAGCCTTATTTATATTATCTATATAACTTTCATCCTTTAATTCTAATTTAAAAGTTAATGCAATTTTTTTATATATTTTACCGTTTTTATCTAAATATTCAATTATATTTTCATCATTTTGAACTATTTTAAAAAAATTATAACAATGAGATAAAGCTACACAAATTAATGTTCTATATTTTACTGTTTCTTCATAAATTTGATCATAAAATGCTAAAGTTGCAAGAAACCAATCTTCTGGTTCATCTTTTTTATATGTCTTATAAACATTTAACATTAATTTAATTTCTGTTTGTAAAATTTTCCATTCTTTATCAGCATCTTTTAAAAATACTAAAGCATGTTCTAAAATTGTTTCTAAATTTTTATCTTTTATATCATTATTAATAAAATTTTCTTCAATTTTTAATATTTTTTTAACATAATACATTGAAACATTGTATTTTTTTAATGAATTTAAACATTTTTCTTTATAAATATTAACTAATTTATTCAAATTTTTATTAAATTTATCTTGTTCTTTTTTTGACCATAATAATTCTTCACATTCTTTACTACAAAATAAAATATCTTTATAATATACTATAACACCATCTTTTAATTTACAATTAAAACATTTAATATTCATTTATTTTTTATTTAATAAATTATCATTTTTTGTAATATTTATATAATAAATAAATAAATTAATATATTGCATTTATATTGCATTTATATAAAAAGTTAAACCAGTATATTGTGGATTATATAATAATTTATTAAATTTAATATCAGTAATTCCATAATGATCGCTAGTTAAAATATCATTCCGGTACCCTCCAATATATTGTATCCATCTAACATAAAAACATTTTTTTTCTTCTATTGTTAATGTATGAATAAATTGTGTAAAAGCAGAACCATATCTATAATCATCATTACCTTTATGTATAGTTACATATGATGTAACATGTCCATTTTGATCTAAAAACTCTAAATAAAGACTTTCATTTTCATGATCCGGTGAATCACCACCATTTAAATTGGTTCCTACAATATAATAAAACGAAATATAGTTAGTATTTAATAAAATATTTGATATGTTTTTAGTTCTTAAAAAACGATTATTTTTACCTCTAAATATAAAATATTTTTGCAAACCTGTAGATGTCGTTGAATGAAAATTACCTGTTTTATCATTTCCATCAGGAATTGGGCCAGAGTCTCTTATTTCTGCTCTTATTTCTCCATTTTTACCATTTATTTGACCATTAGCACTTCCTAATTCACCATTAGTGAAAAGATTTTGATTAAAACCCAACATTGTTGAGTCGACACTACCAGTAGCACTTGAAAAATCTTCTCTTTCTACTTGAATATCAAGAAAAGTTTCAATATATATTGAAAATCTATATCTACTAACATTATATAAACTATTAGATATTATTGAATATGGATTATGATTTATACTACTTATCTGATTTGTAATTGAAATATCATTATTTACATTCCATTGTGTTTCTTCAACATTAGTTGAATCACGAACAACTTTTATTTTTAAATAATGATTAGTTGACCATGCGTTATAATTATTAAAAAATAATTCTTTACAAAAAAAATCATGATTTTTATAAACATTTGTTAAACTACATCTTTTTAATCTAAAATAAATTTTACTATGATTTGTCAATGTGTATGTATCATAATTAAATGAATCACTTTGATATATTTGATACCAATCAATATTATCAAAACTATATTCTATTTCTAATAAAATATAACCATCGTCATATAATTGTAAGTCAAATTTATTTTTTAAAATATTTTCATTATGAAATGACCATTTTCCAAGGTTAAAATCAGCATATGCATCATATTTTAAAAATCCAGATGGTTTACTTGTTAAAACTATCATATTAAGTTCAACATTTTTATAACGAATTATTATTATACCATCACCTCCTCTTCCATTACTACCTCTACTATACTTCTGCCCTCCTCCACCACCTCCACTACCATTTATTCCATTACCTGGAACAAAAGATGGACTATGTATTCCATATCCACCACCTCCTCGACCTCCTAATGTTTTTATTTGATTTGTTATACTATATATATCTTTACTACCGCCACCACCACCACCTGCAAACCATCCATTATCTCCATAGTTCGTACCAAATATATGTGAAAAATCTTTACCTAAACCTCCTTCACTAGTATTATCACCAGAATCAGCATCATAACCGTACCTATCTGCACCTCCACCTCCACCTCCAAATGGACCATACCTGAAATCTAAAGCTCCAGATCCTCCATTATTACCAAAACCAATATTTGAATCTGAATCTGGGGGGAGTATTTGAAAATCTGATATTATATGAGGAGTTTCAGAAATAAATCCATTACCGCCATTCCCTCCACCACTACCACCACCACCTGAACCACCGTCATTACCGTCTCTTGTATCATAACTACCACCACCACCACCACTACCATGATAATATTTATAATAATTTGCTTGTAAATCAGAATCAGTAATTTTTATATAACTACTATTACCATTTTTACCTTTATCTCCACGGCTGGTGTATTCACTATTTCCTCCTTTACCAACACCTAATGTAGCCGTTAATATTTTTGTATTAGTTAAATATCTTAAACCACCAGCACCACCACCACCACCATCATTAACACCTCCAGAACCACCACCACCAACAATTAAAATATCACAAGTAGTTTCTTTAGTAAATTGAATATTATATACACTTCTATTATTAACATATGATAAAGTAGAATCCTGAATATATGTAAAAAATAAAAATTTATATTTATTATTAATCTTTACATGTCCATTTAATCTATTATAATTATATAAATTATTTACATCAATATAATTTAAAGCTTTATTATATATACGGAAATTATGATAATTTCCATTTCCCTTTATTTTTAAATTAGTATCTATTCCTTTATCTAATTCTATTTCTATATTATTACCATTACCGGTTAGTGTATTATTTTGATAATAAAAAACATTATATGATCTTATTCTACTATCAGACGTAAATTCCTCAGTACCTGCTATATAAAACCAAACAAACGTAAATAATCTCCAATTATTATCATCAAATATACCTTCTACACTTTCATTTGAATCAGTTGTATCTTCATTATTATTATAATGATATATATATAGCTTATTATCATTTTTTATTAATACCTTAACACCTGCACGATAATTAAAATAATTAGTACCTGAAAAATCAAATAAAATATTATCTTGTGATATATCATCTGTTTTAAACCAAAATGAAATAGTAAAATCATAAGCATTATTATTATTATATGCTAAATCCTTAAAATAATAACCATCTTTAATAAATATATATGAAATATTATGTATATTATTCATTTTTAATGATTTTATATTATCACTTAATGAATCAGGTTCTGTATCAGGTATATTAATTTTATAATTTATATAAGGTTGCAAACTATTTTCAAAAATATTTGTATCATTAGTTTCTAATTGTGTTATTAATTCTTTTAATTTTTTTGATGGTTCGATATAACTACTATTAATATAATTACCATTTAATTTATAAAAAGCAATTAAATTAGTATAATCATCTGAATCATAAAAATCTTCTGTTGCTCCATAATTTATAGTAAAATTAAAATTCATATCAGGTTCTTTTAATATTTTATAATCAAGTTCATTAATATTTTCTACTAACCAAGAATTACCATCATACTTTAAAAATCCACTTGGTAAAATTGTTAATTCAATTTTAGGTGTTTTTGTTGTCATATGATATCTTATAATTACTATACCAGAACCACCTTTACCAAAACTTCCATAACGTCCTGCACCTCCACCCCCTCCTGTATTAGCTCCACCATCTCCACCATTTTCAACATCTCCTACATGTTCAATATTTAATTCAAGTATATATACATTGTCAAAATTAGTACCCCCATTATGTCCACCATATATATATATATATAAACCATTTGC
>JGI20155J14468_10000578_pt1 | contig 29751 bp, 44 predicted proteins | sample COG_05_FD_14468 | JGI IMG/M metagenome (IMG submission 14468) | reverse complement strand
AAAACCTTTGATTACGCCATGCTTCATGCAGTGACGAAAACGGTCACAAAGAATTTAAACCGCGTGATTGATCGTAATTTCTACCCCGTAGAAACAGCACGTGTATCCAATATGAAACACCGACCCATCGGTCTCGGGGTTCAAGGTCTCGCAGATGTTTTCATTCTATGTGGTCTTCAATTTGATTGTGAGGAATCCCGTCTTATGAATGCACACATTTTCGAGACTATGTACCACGCATCTTTAGAGGCTTCATCCGAATTAGCGGAAATTGATGGATCGTATGAAAGTTTCCAGGGAAGCCCCGCGTCCCAAGGTATTTTACAGCAAGATATGTGGGAAGGTGATACCAAATTCAGCGGTCTTTACGACTGGGACGCAATGCGCGAACGTATAAAGACAAAGGGGCTTCGCAATTCCCTTTTGATGGCACCCATGCCTACCGCATCTACAGCGCAGATTTTGGGTAATAACGAATGTTTTGAACCATATACGACGAATATTTATCTTCGTCGCACTCTTGCCGGTGAGTTCGTCGTCGTTAACAAACATCTAGTTGATGATCTCAAAAAAATCGGTCTTTGGTCAAAAGATATGAAAGATTTAATGGTCAAAGCGGGTGGTTCGATACAAACTATCACAGATATCCCCGACAATATTAAAAACCTCTATAAGACTGTCTGGGAGATTTCTCAGAAGTGTATCATCGATATGGCAGCTGACCGCGGACGCTTCATCGACCAGAGTCAGTCGATGAATCTGTTCATGGAGTCCCCTACGCTTTCAAAAATGTCATCCATGCACATGTACGCGTGGAAAGCTGGTCTGAAAACCGGTATGTACTATTTACGAAGTAAAGCAAAAGCTCGACCAATCCAATTTAGTTTGGAAGCTGAATGTACATCGTGTTCGGCTTAAAGGTAACAGTTCATTTAAAATTAAATGGCAAAATTTCACACGCTGTTAGATAATTTAGAAATACTAAGTTATGACGGTCGTAAGATATGTTTGAGTAACAAAGATGGAAAGAATGTAAGAATTCAAACTCCACGCATGTACATGCCATTCGGTATTTCTGGATTCCAACCTCAAGTCGGAGCCACTAAATGGAATCTCGACTTTTCTATGAAGGGATACGACGAAGAAGGAAATTACGTTAAAAATTTTTATGAAACTTTACAAGAAGTGGAAAAACGAGTCATCGAAGCTGTAAGTTTACAAAGTGTTGATATATTCGGTAAACATATGAGTGTAGACGAACTTTCACCCATGTTTAACTCTAACATAAAGCACTCTCCTGATAGAGAACCCAAATTCAGGATTCGCGTAGATACTACGGCCGATGGAGATATAAAAGCGGGAATTTTCGATAGCGAAAAGAAAAGTATAAATTCTAAAGTGGAAAACAAACTGTATTCAAGGAATTCTGGGGTAGCTATCACGGAAATGAATAGCGTCTATTTCTTGAACAGGAAGTTCGGTGTGACGTGGAAATTGCACCAACTTGTGGTACATGAACCACAACAATTAAAAGGATTTCAATTTATTTTGTAGAGTATTCCTCTGATATTAAAAAATGATAAATCATCTGCGCCTCTCTCAACAGTTTACCTTTCACCACGGTGAAACTGTTGGGATCTATGTTTAATTTTATCTTAGCTATACGAACCGACGTGTCCCACTTAGAAAGGGTCATTCTTGTAATACCTTTACATTTTTTTGATGAGGGTCTTGTACTTCTTGGTACCCTTCTTGGGGGCGAGCTTAAAGTCACCCTTCTTGGCGGCCTTGAAAACCTTAACCATAGCCTTGGCGCCCTCCTCCTTCATACGCTTCTTGGCGGCCGCGACGGCAGCCTTGCTCTTAATACTACCGTACTTATCCTGAACGAGATCACTCTTCACGAGACCTCCTGGCGTGTGTTTGGCGGTACCATGAAATACCTCCGCGCGAGAACCTTCTGTCACTGCATACATTTATATTAAGCGCGGAAAATTTTTCTGATGGCATCCATAGTTTTTTCCTGTCTGATTGGGATTTGGTTTTCAACACGTTTATCATTTAAAACGTCTGCACACACAATAGACTTGTGCCCCTGGAGAGACATCATAGCCAATTCGACACTTCTGGCAGTGGGTGTATCTTTGTACACCAATTTTTTCACAAAAACATCATTCTTTTGACCAGATCTGTGACACCTACCAATAGCTTGGAGTTCTGTCGCTGGGTTCCACGAAGGTGCCATTATGTAAACGCGAGTCGCGCATTGAATATTCAAACCAACACCACCACATTTAATCTGTGTTACCATGACACTATTGTCTGGTGCATTTTCAAATAACTCAATCTGTCTCTGTCTTTCATCTTTTTCAACGTTACCATCTATCCTGAAAGTAGGGCACGCCAACTGTCTTTCGATGTAATCGATTTCACCTTTGAAAGTACAGAATATTACAGCTTTTTCTGTGGGATGTGAAGCGAGCTCCTGGAACAATCGACTCATTTTATGAGTAGAATGTTTCCATATTTCAGGTATCTGTTCGTTAGATTTAGCCACACCATCAAAATAAAGTTGAGGCCATCGCATGATCTGTCGCATACGTAACAAACACTCGAGCATATACATATTACGCCTGTGGAGTGAAACACTTTCTCTTATGACTTGTGTGATAGAATCTTGGGCTTCCGTGAAAGTGCATTCATATAAAGCCCTTTCTTCTTCGTACATATCCAATTCCACATTTTCAAAATGACAAAACGGTAAAGAAATGTATCCATCAGCTTTGGTTCTTCGAAGAATGTATATGTCTTTTATCTTGTCGTGCATAGCTTGAACGGTGTTCTTTGAAAATCCGATAAATTCACACAAAGACACAAAATCTTCCATAGAGTTAAACACTGGAGTACCAGTTACAATCCAACGAATAGAAGATTTCAGTGTGTTAATTTTTTTAAACGTTTGTGTTTTTCGATTGCGTATCTCGTGCGCCTCATCCAATACAACTCTATCCCAAGAGATCGAATGAAGCGTGGACGTTTTGCTGCACACAGTTGGATAAGATGTTACGACGATATCATAAAGGGAGATACCGTTCGTATCACTCATTTTAGTTTTTCCGTCGTACACGAGAACATCGAGTCCGGGTGCGAACTTGTTTATCTCACTTTTCCATTGCGGAACGAGCGTTTTTGGAACGACGATGAGGGTATGTTTTTTTTGATTTTTTAGTATAGTAGCAATAATTTGTACGCTTTTTCCCAACCCCATTTCATCACATAAAAAACCACCCTTAGGGCCGTTCAGTTGATTTTCCATTTGATTCATCCACTTTACACCATCTTCTTGGTGAGGGCTGTAAAGTGATGTGTGTAATTCATACTTGGACATGTTTTGGTAGAAAATATCAATTCATTTTCGACTTAGGTTCTTTATTTTTATTCGCTACGATATCCGTCTTCGGGATCGGACGCTATTTCACATACGTGTACCTTTTCCTTCATCACCCTCTTTTTCCTCTCCTTCGGTTTTGGGAGTTCATCAATATGCTCTCTGAAATATAAAACTTTATCCCAAAATTCTTGCATTATAGGAAGATACGTTTTCCACCATTCACGATCACGGGGAACGTTAACCACGTCAAATTCTTCTGGTTTAGGCCAATTTGTAGCTGCAGGTTTGTACTGGATAAAATCTGCTTCCTCTAGGTCTAAAATCTCCATACAGAGTTGAAGCTGTGGCATATAATGTCCCGGAACTTCACCGGGGATGATAGCTCGTTGAGGAGGGCACTTAATCTCGACCAATTTTCCCGATTCCGATACACCGTCAGGACTACCACCTAACCATTTTTGTACCGGGTGTTGAACGAGACCTAATTCATGAACAACTTCCCCGTGACGTTGTTCATATAAAATGCGCGCTTCATCTTCATATAGTTCACCGTGACGCGTCGCTGCATTTCCAGTAAACTTCTCTCCCAATCCACATTTCTTTAAGAGTAAGCCATCCGGGGTTTCGTATGGATTCTTACCGATCGCTGTAGCTGCGTCACTAGCTGTTAACATGCCTTGTCTGAGATTTAACCACGCCTCCGACTTTTGTGGTGCATATTCTGCCTCGATCAACGCTTTCACATTCGGGTGCATTAGTTGTTTTACTCTCCAATTGTTTAAGCGTCAAACGAATATGTTTTTGGGAATATACATCCTGCTTTTTCTTTTTGTCGTTCTTAGTTACCCGTTTTTTTGGAATAAAATCAGACCCGTATTTCATTGCTGAAAACCGGGGTTCGTGTAAACTGACTTAGGTGAATAAAAAAAGGATTTCGCAGCCAGCTGCTCTGCCTGCTTTTTGTTTTTGCCATATCCTTTCCCGATACAGACACCGTCCACGATGACATCTATATAAAATACCCCATTACCATGATAACCCACGACATAATTTGGCAAGGATAACCCNTTTGTTTGACAATATCTCATCAAGTGATCTTTATAGTTATCATCTATCATTATAGAGTTCATGTTAACATATTCAGNGTTGTTGTATATTCTCAATATGAATTCGCGGGCGTGAATGAGGCCTAGATCCATGTATATAGCGCCCACGAGAGCCTCGAACGCATCTTCTAGAATCTTAGGATTTTTATTCCATTCATTGCGCATACCCTTTTCATCCATGATAATCCAATTATCCAAACCTAATTTTGATGCTATAAAAGCGAGTGTTTCCCCCCTTACGAGTTTAGTTCGAGCTTTNGTTAAAAAGCCTTCTTGACGATTTTCNTATTTATCGTATAAGAATTTAGTGATNACAAATCCGAGAACGGAGTCACCAATAAATTCCAAAGTTTCAAAAGAACCTGATAAATCTTCATTTTCTTTCAACGCTGATTTGTGTGTAAATGCTTTTTGGTACAAATCTATATTAGATATTTTTGTACCAACAAGGTGTTCGACGGAATCCTTATCGATGATCATTTATATTCTATTGTATTCTTTTTTTTAAGCCTTTGCAGGTTCAACCTTGGTGTAATGAGGGCTGAGGTACTTCTGAAGGTTGAGGAAAGTTACCTGAACGTCGGCGGGGGGAGCGAGAAGATCCTTGAGCTTCTGATCCAGGATGAGAACTCGGCCGTTGTCGGGGTGCTTAAGACCGTTCTCCTTAACGTAAGTGTTAATAGCACGAGTTACGGTACTGCGAGAAACGAGCTGGCCGTCGGGGAGACCGAGGAAATCGCGGAGCTTATCAGAAACCTTCTGCTCGCGGTTGAAACCGTTGTTCTTAGCGCGGTTGGAAGACTTTTCACCGGTGGGATCGTCAAGCTTAGCCTTGATCTTACGAACGATCTTAGTGAGAGACTTGATGTCAGAGCGAAGGGCGGCAATCTCAGCGAGGCAAGAATCACGAGTGCAAGTGGGGTCAGTAGACATTATACATTACATACTCGTCACATCTTTAATTACCTTCAAAAGGATACACAGGATGTACATAATTTTATTTTGTCTTTATATATTAATGGACGAGAAGAGTTATCCAATATCTACCATAAATACGTTTATGGAAGAGAACTTATTTTTCAAGGATGCTAAACTTAAGAAATATTTTATGAGAAATGAAAAACGGGATTTAGGAAAATTCAGGAACCGTTTACATAGCAACTTTAAGTCTAAGACGTTTGAAAAACAAATTTACGTGTTGATAACCGACAATATACGAGACATAATATTGGATACTATAGGTGAAATTTCGGAGACCATGAAAACCATGGGAGATCTGATTATTTCCGGCGGAGAAGCGTTCAATATGTACGTTGATTACAAGGATCGTATAATCACAAGTGATATTGACGCGAAGTTTGTACCCAGACTGCAACTTAACACAAAATATTTTGGAAGGTTGCAAGCGGTTAAACTGTTACTTTGGAATAAACTCGGTCAGATTGCGAAAAAACTAAACGCCAGAATTCACAAGAGGTTATCTTCTATAAGTAACAACAAGATCTTCAAATATCTCGGTTTAGGCTTTAATAAAAAGGGACCTTTCGTTACCAGAAGATATATCTTAATCAAAAAGAAAAAGGGTAGTACCACGAATAAACCGAGTACAAGGGACGTTTTCATAGATGTTGAATTATTCGCGTTAGATTTAAACGTGCGATGTTTTTCCCCCGAAAAAGGTAGAATAGAAGATTTTATCGTGGGTGGTATTTTGGACATACCTTTTATGAGACCTAAGGAGTTTGGGTATGATGTTGCTAAAACAAAGCGCAGAGGTATCCAATACAGAAATCCTGTCACGAATAAGATAGTCAAAAATAAAAACGTATTCGTAGCGAGTAAAGAGTTTCTCATAGAGGATATCTATCTGATGCAAAAATTACGCTTACGACCAGAGAAAAAGGAAAAGGATAGAAAACGTCTCGTCAGGTTGGGTCGATTAATTGATAAAAGAGTAAAAAATTCCGATACTATGGATACCGTGTTTAAATTGGTACGGTCTAAGCTCGCTAAAGTTAAGACCAGTAGGAAACAATCTGGAACCGTCAGCATAAAACGTGCCATGAGCGTTAACCCGGATAAATATTCCAACTATACAACGGAACCATCTAAAGAGAGGTTATCGAAGCAAATAATACACGGAATGCGTGTGACGCCACAAAATAACAAGATAAACGGGTACGAAAAAACGTATGGAAATAAACAGTTTAATCTTAAAAATTATAAATGGAAACCTGCAACTAACAACGCGTATGTTAAAAATGAATTTACACACAGGCCAATTAACGCTCAAAAAATACCAACCAACTTAAATACGTCAGAAACATTATACGGATTTAAACCGAGACGCGACGGATGGGTACCAAAGCCATTACTCGAACGCGCATCAAAAATACCATATATAGGGTTAAAGAGATGACACGTTAAAGGTGTATAATGCTTTTTAACAAAATTACCAAGGCCGAAGATGGCTCCCGCCACGTACGAACTTTCACAGACGACAGGAAGCGTGTTTTCTTACAACTCGACGATGTAAAGATTGTTGAGACGCGCCCCGAATTTGTATTTGAACTCGCCGACCGCACCCAAGTAGATGCCATTCACGAGGAAAATATTAAAAACGCCATCGAAAACTCGGAGGAGTGGTTCGGTAGGTCCCTATCCGAGTCTACCCTCAAGCGAGCGTATCTTAAGGATGACGTCATCGGTGCAGAAATTCTCGAAAACGCCAAGGTATTCAGTGATGCCAAGGAGGTCGTTGAGTATGACAGNATCGTCGTCGATGATAAGCCTTGCTCCATCATCCTAGAATATTCCGGACTTTGGTTTGCCAAGAAGACATTTGGACCGTCATGGAACATTGTTCAGGTGAAGTTGGCCCCAGAACCAACCCCCGATCCAGAACCCGAGACTGAAACATTTGACGAAACTTATCCAGAAGACTACATGTTTAAGGATGAATAAAAAAATTTGTAGACATTATATAAAGAACTATGTTTAAGAAGATTTCTCCACGTACGATTTTATTAGTGCTTCTCGTAATTTTTATTGTCACGTGTGCGTGTGGTACTACCATGGGTAAGAAATCTATGTACACTCGTCAGCGCGACTTCGCCCCCGTCGGTGGTGCCACTGGCCCCAGCCCCGGTCTCGCCGCGGCCCCCTCTTCCGCTTGTGAGATGAAGGCCGGTACCGGTCTTGCCTCTTCACTGTTACCCAAGGAGGTGGCTTCCCAGGAGGACTTTGGGCAGTTCGCACCCGAGGATATTTTAGCCGGCCAGAATTTCCTTGAGCCTAGGAATCAGATCGGATTCCCGGAGAGTGTCGGTGGAGCCCTCCGCAACGCTAACCAGCAGGTGCGCGCCGAGCCCCCCAATCCCAAGGATCCCTTTGTTTGGAACAACTCTACCATCGTTCCCGACACCATGATGCGCCCCTTAGTATAAATAACTTAAAGGTAATCTCATACATTACAGTATAAAATGTCTAACACAGATGAACTCTCCCAAAGCGTCTCTAAACTGGTCGAATTGAACAGGCAGATTAAAGAAGCTCGTTCAGATATCAAAATTCTCGCAGATGCAGAAAAAGCACTTAAGTCACAAATCAAAAAGTTGATGATTGATAACGGTCTCGACGTCATTAACCTCAAGAAGGGGAAAATCACGGTCAAAAAGAGTGTGAGAAAGGGTGGCTTGAACAAGAACTCAATCAAGGAAGGTCTTGGTGTTTTCTTTTCAGGAAACGAGCAACAAGCAGAAAGTGCCTTAAAGACTATCCTCGATAATATACCAACAAAGGAAACGTCCACTATCGCACTCACCGGTGTAAAGGAAACGAAATAATGGTCTGGAATCAGTATGTTTACGAAGCTACGACAGGAAACGAAGTTGATTATAGTGATGATGAATATGAAAATGATCAACTGGAACTGATGCACATTGATGATTGGCGTGATTTTTATAGCTCAGAACTTGGGTATATGTGGGGAATTCTTCAGCAATACTTATACGATGCGAATTATCCAGGACACATCATGCGACATGCGACATATGAGGATTTCGTCCGATTCTGCTATAGATTTTCGGACGCCTAGTTAGATTTAAATGTTTTAATACAGTAAATGATACCTACACTCTCTTTACCTAAGATGCCCGCCGTAACTTCCCCCAAGGTTGCCGTACCCGCCGCTCTCTTCTTAGCTCTCAGCCCNGGTATGATTCTCAAGGCCGATGGTCGTAAGTTCTCCTTCAACAAGGTTGGCACTGACCGTGTTACCATCTTTTTCCACGCTCTCGTGTTCTTCTTGGTGTACTCCCTCGTCGCCAAGGCTATGGGTATCGTCCTCACCAGGAACGATCTTCTCGTCGCCACGACTCTCTTCATGGCTCTCAGCCCTGGATTACTTCTTACCATCCCTCCCGGTAAGTTCATGTCCGGTAAGACCAGCCGCGCGGCTATCTTAACTCACACCGTCGTTTTCGCGGTCGTGTTCGCTCTTTTACGAAAGCAATTTCCTCAGTTCTATTAAGTGACTAGAGATGGAATATTTAGTTCTAGGTCCCGCATCAATGGGTATTTTTACCATGTTGGGCGCCTTAATTAATATAGAGGATGATTTGAAAAATATTAAGGAAATCTCTGGTTCATCAGCGGGTGCTATTTTAGGTGTATGCTTAGCATTAGAAATACCACTGTACGATGTACTCGACAAATTTTTAAAAGTAGATTTGAAAAAACATACCAAATACAATCTCAAATCGTTTATGAAAAATTACGGTTTAATAGATCTAGATCCTATAAGAGAAGTGTTAAAGGATGTTTTCGGTTGTGATCCAACATTTTCAGAACTGAAACGAAAATTACATATATCGACCTATTGTTTAAACAGGGGACGTACAGAGTATTTTTCTTCAGATTCACACCCCGACATGAAGGTCATCGATGCTGTATGTATGAGTATATCTATACCCATTCTAGCATCCAGCGTAAAGCTTAATGATATGATATACATGGACGGTGGTATAAAGGAGCGAGTGCCCATCACACCGTTTGAGGGTGAAGCCCCACACAAAATACTATGTTTAAAATTGAAGAGTCAGGATATATTCTTTGAGAAGATCGCGACGTTCAGCAAGTTCGTAGAGACGTTCATGTCTTCTTTGTTAAACATACGAGCAGATATAAACTTAGATAAAATAGGAAAAGTCGTAGAAGTAGACACAGAAGATTACGATTTGTTTTCGTTTAAGATGTCGTTTGATGATAAGTTACGTTTATTCCTTTTAGCTTTTAAATAAACATCTTGTTATATTTTTTTATCAGAATATAACAATATGGATGCGTGTGATCCAGGTACCGAATCCGGGAATATCAGGAGATTGATTAAATTACACACAGGTGAAACGGTAAAATTATCGAGAGCCAAGGTGTGCGAAATCATGAAAGCGGCGAAAGAAAATCGTTCTCCTTTACCCCCTCTCGGTCTCACAAAAGATAAAAAGTACCTATTAGACGCTAAATCCCCCCTCACACAGAGAGATTATGAGATACTGTTTAAGAGTACGTCTAAAGCCACCGATATAAAAAGAATCGCGAAAAAGTCCGGTTTAACTCAACTCGACAAAACCATCAGCGACTTAAAAGGTGCTATAGGGCGTCGTCTCAGAAGCATGAACGTTCGCGAACCCGTTTTATTACACGGAAGGGCAACAACCCAACGTGCGTCCTCCGATAATAAGTTTTACAATTTAGAAAATAACGTAAACACAACGAGGAATGCCAACAATAACAATAACAATAACGGTGAACGTGAAAACATAAATAGTGCGCGCGTCGCATCAGGGGCTGTGAAAGAAGCTACCGAAAGCGCTACGCGCGAAAATAATAATAACCGTAACGGAAACCGTAACCGTAACCGTAACCGTAACCGTAACCGTAACGGAAACCGGAAACCTAATGTAAACGTTGCTCCCCGTGCAAGCCAATCCACGGGTGATATCGCCAGAGATTTGGCGCGTTTACGTCACCAAAGGCGTTTACAATCGACTGGTGGAGGTGGTGGTGGATTTGGGTTAGGAGGTGGTCGTGTCGTCGCTAACGGTATGGGTGGTAGGCGCGTCGTCTCTAACGGTGGTGGTTCNTCNTTNCTCCGAGGTGCGATGTCTACTAACAGAATAACCCGTAANACATCACAAAGTGANGCNGCGGTTACACAGTTAGCCACCGAGCGTCGCGAGATGGCTCGTCGTATGAATTTAGCTCGCCAAGAAGCCGAGCGTTTAGCAAACAAGGCTGCGGAAAGTAAAAGCGCGAGCGCCAGAAATGAAGCAAGGTTAGCTAGGAATAGGTACGCGTCGTTACGAAAAAATATGAACGAGAAAGAGCGGGAAACTAAAGAACGACTTAATAAATTAGAAAACGAAAAGCGTAATACTGAGAGAAAACTCAACAACGCTTCCGAAAAAATAAATAACATTTCCGCTGCTAAAAACAATGCTACATCAAAATTAAACGCCGCTACAAAAAAGAAAAACTTACTCGAAATGAAGTATAAAGCTGCCCGGGAACAAATAAATGAAGAAAAGAACTTAGCCAACGAAGCTGTCCAGGCTGCGAAGACTGCACAGTTATCCAATAATCAAACCGCGATAAACGAGGCGAAGCGAGCCAAAGAAAGGGCGAATGCAAAGGTTGCTGAACTCGAACAGCAATTTACCACGATGAAACAACAATTCAACAATTCTCAAAGAGAAGTCACGAATATGAAGGAAAAGGCGAATAAAAAACGTAGAAATATGTTCGAGACTCTTCTCAATAACTTCAACGTTCCTATGAATAAACGTATGGAATATACAAAAAGATTTGAGCGAGGAAATCGTATAGGTGTGATAGCTAACGAACTCAAGGTTGAAGCCAAGAAAAAGAAAAACCTACTCGAAGGAAAATACAAGGCTGCACGTGAACAAATGAACACAAACGCAGCCAATCGTAAAAAATTACAAGAGAATCTCAACAAGAGTAAGCAAAATGTTAACATAAAAATCATAGCGGCAGCGAGAGAGGCTGGTAATCAGGCTCGTCGAGCGGCTGAAAATCAAGCGCAACAAAATATTAATCGAATCCAAAAGAATGCCGCGAATGAAAAGCGTACCTTAGAAAATAGCATAACAAACGCGAAACGGGAAGCAAATGAACTCCGAAATAGTACAAACGCTAAAATAGCAAACGCGAAACAGGAAGCTGAAGCGGCTGGTCGAGAAGCACAAAAAGCGAATAATACCGAAGAAATGAAAAAAGCTAATAACGCTAAGAGGAACGCTAACGCAAAGGTTGCCGCAATCGAGCAAGAAGCTAAGAACAAACGAAAGCGCATGCTCGAAAAACTTTTGAATCAATACAAGGTCACTAACAGACAGCCTTACATGAATAGATTTAACAATGGAGAACGCATAAGTGTGATAGCGGAAGAATTTAAAAAACAAGAAGCCAATAAAATTCAACAAAATAAGAATAACGCGTTACGGGAACAGAGAGAAAAGAATGCCGAAAATACAAAACAAAGGGAAAAGGAGATCAGGTTACAAACACTCAAAAAACTTAAGGCAAAGGGTTTACTCGTAGTTCACCCTAATAAAGGTGGGAGCAGTGAACTTTTCACACAGTTTAAGACTGAAATCGAGAAAGCTGAGAAAAAAGTTAAGCAAACCGGCAACGTTTCATCTAACGATTTAAAAACTTTACAAACTTTAATAAATAATGCACGTAACAAAAAGACTTCCAACGCACGTACAAAATTAAACGAGGCCCAAGCTAAAGCTAACGCTAACGCGCGAGCCGCGGAGCAACGTCTGGCGAACGAAAAAGCCAGTGCAGAAAAACGACTAACAAACCAGAAAGCCGCGGCTAATAAGGAAATGGCCACCAGAAGAATTCAAAATGCGTTCCGCGCCAAGCAAGCTGCCGCGAAAGCCGAAGCTAACGCTAAGGCCAAAGCTAACACAGAAGCCCGAGCCAAAGCTAACTCAGAAGCCCGAGCCAAAGCTAATACAGAAGCCAAGGCCAAAGCTAACGCAGAAGCCAAGGCTGCCGCTAATAAAGCCGCAAAATTAGCGACATTATTAAATAGTTACAAAAACTTAACTAACGATGAAAAGGTGCGATTCACACGAAATGCTCAAACCAAAAACTTAAATAGTGTTAAGAGAAGTGTCATCGAACTTGTTCGAAAAAAGGCGGGTAATAGAAAACAACAAGCTAATGCAGCTGCTGAGACAAAGGCTGTAGCAAAGAGACAACGAGCATTTAATAATTTGTTAAAGAAATATCCCACTGCCACCAACAACGAGAAAACTGAAGTGAGAGCCAAGTTCAATAGGAAAGCGAATATTTCGGCTTTAAAGGCATATTTAAACGTTCGCACGAGAACCAGGAAAGAGGCTGAGGAAAAGAAAAAGCTGGCGAACAAGGCTGAAGCCGATAAAAGGTCGAAAGCAAAAGAACTTGAAAACCTATTCTCCAAATATGACACAATCATGGGAAATAATTCTGGTTGGCCAAGTACGAAAAAATTAGTCCGACAACAGTATAAAAAAGGTAAATCGTTGGCTAATATCAAGGCTGAATTAAACGACATGATTGAACTTAAAAAGAAAGAGCCGGTATACATAAACACGGATTCACCGGGACCCCGGAAAAAGATGCAGATAAACCCTGTAGCTACCACCCGTAATAATCCGTTATTTAACGTCAACCTCGAAAAGTTTGGAAGATTTAAATCATTGGTTAGCCCAAAACAATTAGCGTTTATAAATCCAACGAAACGAAAGAGAATAGAAAGTCAATTAAACCAAGCGTTCACGGAAAAAAGTCAAGAAAAATGGAATAAATCTGTGAAGGTATTAATCGATGCACAGAAAGAAGATATAATATTAAGAAACGCTGCGGCCAAGAACAAGGTAAATAGTGCCTTAAAAGTAAGAAAAAATGCCATGTTACAAAATATAAAAAAACTAAATAAACCGGCACAGAACTCATTCGTGGGACGAATCCCGAAGGCGGATTCTGCAGGTCTGATTACGATACGCAAGGAAATAAACCAAGCTTTACGAAATAAACAGGTACAAAATAAACGTAAATTATTACCTAAGGCGAAATCGAATAAAAATCTAAAAAAACCGTTCAATAAATTAAGTAATAAAGCTGGGAAACCTAACATAAGTCAGAAATTTAGATCATATCAACTCGCACTTGCAGCGAGAGCGCAAAAACTAATTAAACAACAGGACAGGGAATTTGGAAAAGTGAGATTTACGTTGGAAGTAAATGGAAAGGAATAATTGAACAAACGAGAACAGATCTGGGACTTCAAAGAATTGATGTATCTTTAAGGGCTCGTGAAGATATGGTAAAACAAATTAACGAGCTCCCCGACAAAATTAAAGAAGCTAAAAAACAAAAAATAAAAGAATTACGTTCCTATATAGTACCATATGGGCAAGATATTAGTTTATTTAAAGATAAATTGGCTGAAATAACGGGTAATATTTCAAAAATGAGATAAATTTCACAACCAAATCTAAAAATATTTTATAAACGAATAACTGGTTATGTTCGTCTATAAAATAAATTGTTACATTATAATATGACTACGTTTACACCTCTCAACGAAAACATGAATGATCTTGTCAGGGGATATTTTATGAGGGACAGCGAGGGTGGTTATGCTCCCAACAACTACAAAGTTAGCACGCGCGGTGGAGGTAACAATCTAATGAATAATTATTTAAAAGAGCAAAAAGCTATTAAAAATAAAAATAAAAAGATCCGCGGTATTCAGGCACTTCATAACCCTTCAATAATGATCAAAAAATCTACTAAGAAGAAGAAGAAGAAGTAATTCGGGTGTAATCTAAGGGAGTTTTGTTACCTGGTACCATCATATAGGTTTCGACGGTTGAAGCAGGTTGTCGGTTCCCGTCCGCAGTACCGTCAATATCAGATTGGTCTGTGTTCTGTAAGAACGCGACCGCCTCGTCCGCCGCGGATGGGGAGGGGGAGAGATCAAAATTATCATCTTCTTCTTCTTTCTTCCCTGTCAGCATCACTATCACGACAATGAGTATGATCAAAGAAACAACTCCGACACCGATCTTTAAACCATGTTTCTGCATAAATGTTCGGCTATTATTATTATAACTCATTTGTTTACTATATAAAAATAAAAAAAACCTAAGTGGAATTTTTTTAAAAAATTTGTAAGATGTTTTTTATAAAAGATTCTCCGATAACAAAAATGATTCTTAAACAAGATGTTTCAAATTTTTTTAAGAAATATCTCACTCATGAAATGTCGAACAAAGAAATCCAAACATGGTGTGAAGATAATGTAGGGGAGCTTGCCTACGTGTACTATAAATATTACGGCGCCGACCAATCGTGGGATGAGGCTGAAAAACTTATGTTTTTTGTAGAATCGACGTATGGTCGTGATGATCTGTGTAGTATTATAGAATCATTTGTAGATTGTCAATAGTTAAAGAAAATAGTTATATAATGTATATGTCTACTTGTGTGTCGTGTACTGAAGATTTTAATAAGACAAATCATTTAAAAGTGACGTGCCCCTTTTGTGACTTTGATGCCTGCAAAACTTGTCTACAAACATACATTTTATCGACTAGTAAAGACCCTCACTGTATGAATTGTAGACATGAATTTAATCGAGAATTTGTAGATTCTTTTTGTACCAGAGCCTTCAGAAACAAGACGTATAAAACACATAGAGAGAATATCCTCTTTGAACGCGAACAAGCGCGTTTACCCGAGACGCAACCTTATGTAGAGAGAACTCTACAGATACGATCTTTAAGACGAAGCTATTCATGGCTCATGCAATTTCTAGAAACGGTGAAATTGTGTACTACTGATAATATCATAATTAGCTGTAGGCATTATCTCATAGAACTATTGCGTGAAATAATACATGATATAATTTTAGAAGCTAACGCGTTAAGTAGAACGGATCCAACCGTGTCGAGAACTATGCCAGTGTACACACAAGCGTGCTTATCCGAGAACTGTAGAGGATTTTTGGCTGACAATTACGTATGTGGAATATGTAAAAAGGAATTTTGTGAGAAGTGTCACGAAGAAAAACACGAAGGTCATGTCTGTGACCCCAACACAGTGAAGAGTATAAAATTGTTAAAGAAAGACACAAAACCGTGCCCTAAATGCAATACGATGATATATAAAATAGATGGATGTTCACAAATGTGGTGTACTGTGTGTCACACAACGTTTGATTTCAATACAGGAATGATAGAAACGGGGAGAATACACAATCCACATTACATAGAATATTTCAAAAGTAAAACGCGTGAACACGGCGACATTCCATGCGGGGGTCGTCCTAATTATCACGAATTAAGACGTAATAAGGCGCCAGAGTATATACTGAAAGCTTCGTTACTCTTGTCCCATATAGATCGAGAAATGTTTTATAGATTTAATTTCACCTACACAGATCATAAATATATGAGAGTACGATACTTATTAAACGAGATGAGTAAAGAAGATTTCAAATGTGAATTGCAGCGCCGAGATAAGTATAATGATAAAGTGACAGATATTCAAGAAATATATAGAATGGTGTTAGATACATTGGGAGATGCACTCAGACAATATATGGTCGACAGTTCGAGAGTAGATGAAATAGTAAAGGATATCAAGGGAATTATCGAATATTATAACATGGTAGCTCTAAAAATAAGAAAAAGGTACGTGGCACGTATACCTCACGATATTAAAATAGAGGTTTAAATTAATGGGAACGTTCGTGATAGTGATCGTATTGATGGCCCTTTTGATTTACACTTTTATGCGGAGATACAAGAGTCCTAAAGTACGTAAAGGGTTTGTCACACGCGAAGAATGTGATCACATCATGGAGGTTTCTAAACCCAGATTATCTAATTCAACGATAGGCGTCGACAAGAATGCCGACAATACCATCAGAATAAGCCAAACGGCGTGGTTAGATTATGAAGATAAGATAGTTCGCGATGTATCGGAACGATGCGCATCCTTATACGATAAAACGCTCGTCGAATGCGAATCGTTACAAACTCTGAAATACGAACCCGGCGGTTTTTATTCACCGCACCAAGACGTTTTACCATTGAAAAATCCCAGACGACATACGTGTATAATAGCTCTTAACGATGGCTACGTAGGTGGAGAAACAAACTTTCCGAATATGAATAAAAAATTCAAGCTCGAAAAAGGTGACGTTTTATGTTTCGATACACTAAATGGAATGGGTCGTATAACAGATCAGGCTCTTCATGGAGGTTTACCCATCGACGAAGGAGAAAAATGGATAGCAAATCTATGGATACATAAATATCCGTATAGTATAACAATATGATAGCGTACGCTTTACTTTGTAAGCCTATAGCTAGCATAACACCGACTAAAACAGTTGTCAATACGCGAGAATGTAGAATTATACAAATCAAACCATCTGAAGATGAAGATGTGTTTCAATTTCAGATACTTGATGCACCACCTATAGCTGTTAACCAAGAAGACGATTAAGTTCGTTCCCATACCTGTACAAAATCACCTTTAGTTTTATTGAATCCACAGGTCTTTAATTTACCGTAAAGTTTTTCATAATCTACCCTATCCGGGTAATCTGTTTCGACTATGATCTTTTTTAATGGTTGTAAAGAAGGAGAAGAAGTAGATATATGATCTATCACTTGAGGTAAACATCCTTCACAATCGGCGACGATGGTGTTGAATTCTATGTCATATTTTCTCTGCAATTCATCATACGTCAAATTATCTATATCACATGTATCGTCGTTACATTCTACGGTGTATGTGGCGTAGTTATAGTCACCCTTAATTTTTTGTTTTGTGGGACCCACGGTTCCTACGAATACGTGTGCGTTGCCGTAGTTACACCCCTCCAAATTACCTTTTAAAGCGTTAGTCACCTTACTGTCAGGTTCGACGACAACGCAATCTCGTTCATCTTTTACGTTATCGAGTATTACCGCACTCACAGTTCCATATCTAGCACCTAATTCTAAAACTTTATCACCTTCATGAATATATTCCGCGACCATATCTTGTTCCTGCTTTTCCACAGTTAAATGAGGAATCACGTTCCCATTTTCGTCTTTGAATGTACGATAACCTGTGGAATAAAATATAAAAATGCACAAAATCAATAAAAATAAGAGTGATGCATTCATCTAATATACTGTGATATTAAAAAAAAGGGTTTGTTAAATTGATCAATTTTCCATTATCTTTTGTTTTCATGAATATAACTTCGTCACATTCTCCACCCTTAATGATCATGACAGGTTCTCCGCATTCTGTACCAGGTGTTTTATGTCGATCACATGCGAGTTTCGTTCTCGCGGTGATATCCATGTTCTGGCTGTACCCTATAAAAGTTCTATCCACATTTCCATTCTTATCTATGGATTCTACTGTAGCCTTTACAGAATATGCACCGTAATCCCACGCATTATTTGTATCAATGGGAGGTGGAGGGTGATCTAATACCGCACGTCGACGCACTATGCGTTTTTTTATATTTAGAATCGGAGAAATTAAACCGTTTACTGCCGCAAACATTTAATAATATGTATCCGAGATTTTTTAAATTACTTTTTATTGACCATACTTTTCCGCTATGTATGATTTAATTTCCGAGTTATTATCTCCGTGAAGCTGAACTAATATATCTCCTCCGTATTTAGCTACCATCTTATGACGGTTTCGCTCGTGTTGTTCGGCGACATCATCCTTATTTTGACCGAGATATGGAACTGCATAACCATTTTCACACATCCATTGGTTTACATTGGTCCAGTTATCATCTTCACAAATCCAGACTTCCGCGAGAACTCGTCCGTATTTATCCCTCGGGTCGGATTCCGAACATCGAAGTTCTATGTCGATATCATCCTTTTCTGAAGCTACGGCTTTCATACACCATTCTTTGAGCACCTTTTTGGCCTGCTTACCAAAAACCTTTTCAATTTTATCCGAAGTTCTTGATTCGGGTGTGTCAATTCCCATGAGGCGAATGCGTTGTTTGGTACACACATCAAAACCTAGGTCAATAGCTACGTCGATGGTGTCCCCGTCGATGATACGACCAACGGAAGATACGCGGTACGTGAAGGGGCAACGTTCGGATTTATATGAAGACATATTGATTTAATTAGTATATAAAACTTTAATTATATTACCTTTTGAGCCTCCTCATCATGATCACGATAGCAATGATAGTGACAATGCTTACCAATATTCTAAACCTCATTTTAGATTCGGATAAAGATATATATCGTGGGTTAAATTGTGTATCAACTATTAGTTTGTTAAAGTTATTATTAAAATGTATATGTTCAATATTGTTTATGTTTTTATAGTCATATTTAGCACCGGTATCCCATAATGAAGAGTATCTATAAATACCAAAACCACTGAAGGCTGAATCAACGCGTACGTACCTATTTAATTTAGTTATAATTGGTATCAATTTGCGTGTTGGAGTTACAGCTGATGTATCATAAGGTAAACCATTTCTCTCTGTGGACATTCCAAATATTCCATCTACATCTTTGTGAGTTTCCATATATTGAAACATATCAATGAGACCCTTTTCATCGTATTCTAAAAAGTCCATATCTAACATGCACACATAATCATAAACAACGCCCGAATTTATAACAGCGTCAATCCCCCTTTGACGAATGTACGCGAGACGACGAACGCGTTTGCTGCAATTGTCTTCGTTCCTACTACACAACTCAAGAGAACTTTTATTATCTAAATCTAGGGTGATAACTTTTTTGATACCCGAATCTCTCAAAATGATCTTCGTATTGTCTGTACTGTTATTTTCAACCGCATAAATATCCTGGTTGTATTTTTTGATAGTGTTCATGTTCTTTTCAAGGTACTTTTCACCATCCTTCACGATAAACACAAATGCTATCTTCATACATTTAGCTTATAAATTATTATGAGTACACACGATAAAAAAAGATCTTATAAGAAGTGATTCGGACCAGTTCGAGAACCTCCTTCACTTTTGATTACCATAATGTTGCTTTCCGATGAGTTGTTTAGTCGATTTATGTAATATACTTGCATTCGTGCATAGAACTTTAACAAGATCGATTTTTTGCTCTTCAGAGAGATCAGCAAAATGTTCGTTAACATCGGTTCGCGCTTTCAGAAGAAATTCCAAAGCCGTGTCATAATCATCCTCGATGATTTTTTCCCACGAAGCTTCGATGATGTATTTTCCAGACATAACCAACTTAAAAAACTTGGTTTAGTATAAGATATGGTAGTGTGTGTATATTCTTGTAACGACGCGTACAAGTACAAATTGGCAAAAACGCGCGAAAATGTTTTGAACGGTTTATACGAAAAACCTTTTGTGGAAAAACCTAAAAAAAAGTTTGACAATCCTCGACTTAGGTTTAGATTCCGAGAAGCGATCAAGGAAGCACATGAAATTTGTGATTCGACAAAGAATTCATATGAATGTGAGCTAGCATGGCACGAGGTTGACGAATTAGACGATGCCATGATGCGTCAAGGTCTTAAAGACTAGGATGTAGATTTAGAAATGGATATAGAAAAGATAGTAGATGAAATTTTTACAACACTAGGTCCGGGGTACAGTGAACGTGTGTATCACACAGCTGTGGAGGTGATGTTACGAGAACTTCACATTCCGTACGAGTCGGAACGTAATATTCAAATACCGTTCAAAGGACATATCATCGGATACCTGCGAGCTGACATTATTATAGATAATTCTACAATTCTAGAGTTTAAAACGATAAAAACACTCAACGAAGCTGTTGAAATGCAAGGTTTAAATTACCTCAAACTCACAGGGTTGAAAACGGCGTACCTGATAAATTTTCCACCATTTCGTGGTGCTCGGGTGGAAGTTAAAAAAATTTGTATAGAAAACGATGATAAAGAAAAGATATCATAGTTTACCATGGAATCTACAATCTCAAAGCGCGGACCTCTAGTCGTGGAATATAACGGTCGATTATTCATAGAACACTGTTACATCATAACTGAAAAAAATATTGAAAACATGTTGGAAAAAATCAAAGATATACCGTACACACGATTAGAGCAAACTACCGAAACTTCTTTTGAACTAAAAATTTAATTACCAAGGAATATTTTGTGGATTAAATCTACATGAATTTTTTAAAAAAATTACAAAGTCATTTAAATCTTTTTCTGTTTGTACCACATTCAAAACTTGTTCTACAAACAGATTATACCTATGATGATTACCGTCGTGTACCAACCTATTTTCACGTAATTCTAATTTATGTTTACCTAAATGTGTAGGCATGAGAATCAAATTATTACTTGAATTCATATCGTAATTAAATTTTTTAACGGTCGGGTGCACCCTAAATTGTCTAGGAATCACGTGATGATCTTCAACCAAACCTTTGAGATTCCATCGTGTCTTGAAAAACTCCCTCGACACGGACCTGTATCTCATACTATACTAAATCATTTTTACATACATGATTGTGTATGTAAAAATGATCCCAACGGGGCTCGAACCCGCGACCTTGGCGTGCCTCATGTGAATACAATTTCACTCTGTATACTTAGTATAAGCACCACGCTCTAACCAACTGAGCTATAGGATCATGGGTCATACAATGTGATCGTAAAACGACCCTTACGTACAACCGTCGGCTCAATGAAGAGTCGAGCTATCTTATCCTTTCCTCGTGACGTACCTTTAAGTTCTTTTGTAGTTTTGTCCAATGTAGCTTCTGATCTAAAAACCTCAGTATTACTCGTATATTGTTCAACTCCATTCTTCGTGATCACCGTGATGTTATTCGGTGGTGATATCTGCGCACCTATAAAATCTGGATGCCTGTACATCCGTCTGAACATCACGCGCAAGATATATAACGCGGGTATTTTTATTGGGGAACGTCCTCGTTCAAAAATGTGGTTGACGCTTCCGAATCAGCTGTATCTTCTTCATCCGCCGCTCCGGCTACGGAGCCGAAAGCGTTGTTTTGACCCCATATAGAGTAGTTTTGGGGAGGATTCCAGTCGGCCATCACCTCTTCACGAACCGACTGCCAATACAGAATCTCGTTGATTTTATCGATGTGGTATTGGATTTGTTGGGTGGTATTGTTCGCGTTCATATTATATCGTAGGTATAAATTCCCACTTAAGAGTCGCACAAATACGTTTCCAGATAACGTCTTGTTGATGAAGCTTCTCTTTGGATTTTAGCAAAGGGAAGTATTGAAGGTAAGAATCTTCCGAGAGAAGTTCACAGAATTTATACAAAACGTAAGAGTAACTTAGGAAGTTTTTGCGTTCTGCCGGACAATTGTCGTCAAAAGGTTTTTGGATTTCTTTAAACATTAACCGTAATCTTTCTTCAATCTCTATAGGCATTTTTGGTGGTTTTATTCCACTCAGTATATTTGTGATAAAAGGTACGTGTTCGTAGTACTTATTAAGCTTAAGTTTCTTGAGAAGTGATCGGACGCGTGCGTGAGTAATTTCAGATAGTGACTTAATTTTTATCTTTTTAAACTCATTCCTCAGTTCTTGTAAAACTTCGGGGGGAATGGTCGTCATCTCTTGTGCTTGGAATTGTGATAGCCATTCATTAAAGTGGTTATCTCGTTTATACGAATAGTTAATAATTTTTTCAGAAGTTTCTTGTTCTTCTTTGTATGTCAGTTCTTCGCTTAACAAAACATCCAGGACCGTGCCACATCCGTCACATACCAAATCTGCGGAATCTGAAAAATGAAATAAATTACTCGTCTCACAGTTCGGACATCGATCTACCATTTTTTCAATTGGTCGATCTATGTTTACTTTTTCGACGTCGATGAGATAGTCTACAAAAATATCCTTTTTGCGTGCACCTGCCGTCTCTTTACAATTGAACACGTTATTAGTATGTGTCTCTTGTGTAGTTTCATCTGTATAGTTTTTCATGTAAGGTAAACATTTTGATATATAATGTGACATTTCGGATTCGTACTCGGATTTATTTTTAGGATCACTCTCAATTTTCTCCATCCATTCATCCATTCGTTTATTATACCGACTTAAAAAATTACCTTCCATTACATTAATGAATATTATACATAAGTTTTTAATTAACGTAATTTATTATTTTAAAGTGGTCACAAAAATTTTATCTAACAAACATGACTACAAAATTCAAACTAAGTGTATCGAATATTATGTTGATCACGATAAATCTAAAAAAACGGATGATCCGTTTTGGAAAAAGGAACTAAAGTATTTGACTAAGAAAAGTACAAATTATTATACGGACGTGGATGTGGATTTCAATATCCCTAATCCTCCGGAATGTGTTATCCGTATGATAATTCGAGTTAAGTTCTGGTACGATACTAAAAGTTATAAGTATATCACGTACGATAATAATCACGCCTGGCCACCACGAAAACGAACCAATATGATATTCAATTTACCACTGTCCTCGGCCGTTTTATTAGACGAGGGGGATAAACCTGTAAAAGATCTGTTATGTAAAATATCCCGGTACGCAGGACCTTTTAGTGACTTTTACAATGAAAAAATCGAAATAAAAGATATGTTTTGGTATGAAGATTCAACCTACGAAAAGTTTCCCAAGATTAAGATAAAGAACATCGTAGGAATGACCAAGACTATCGACGTAAAAACTGGGTATATCAGTGATCTTCATCTACCTTAGTAGCTAAATAAAATTTAAGTTCACCCAAGTTTGCTACGTTATATTTCAATATCAAAAATCTATTCTGTTCCTCTTGCATTATTTGTACCGTCGCGCACATACTCGTCGCTTTCGTAAATATATTCATATATCTAAGAGAATATACACCCGTTAACTTGGAACATTCATCGTTGCATTCTATCGATGTTTCTTGATTAGCAAAGTCTCCGTGACACGTTAACGTGATATATTTCCCCTCCCGTGTAATCTGTATTTCACTTCCTATGTTCGACATATCTCTACAAATACGCTGAAAATCAACCGAAGGCATCGGTGTGGTGATCGTCATATTCGTTTCTGGAACTTCGATTTGATTTTCGTTGATATCCAATAGTTTAAGTGCGAACTTAGTACTGGTTTTCTTATTCTCGTTATGAATCTCGATATTCATATATTCTTTAGAGTTTATGCTTATGACGAGAACGTCGTTACTCGTTATAGTTTTTAACAACTTAAACATATTAGTAACGTTCACACCAGTTTCTATCTGTTGAGGGCAATCATATTCTTCGAAGTTTTCCGACGATAAATACATATCAACCAATGATGATCGAGCTGTATCGAGCGTTACTATATATATACCATCGGGCTTAAAGTATATGTTGACATCGTTAAGAATATCTTTTAACACTTCAAATGTAGACTTAATAGCTGCGGCTTGTACCGTCACTAACTTCATACTCGATAAATTAACGTTTATTTCTTTATATCTGTATAAGCGTCCGATACAGTTTGATTAATTTTATCTTGAAGTTCTTTCGTCATGGGAGGTTGTAAAGTTCGACCGTAGTCTTCCAAACCAAACATATCCTGATTAGATTCTCCATCTAAAGTCGTCATCACACAATTACCGAAATCACAAGATTCAAGTTCCTTAGCTGGCAGCAGGCTTTCGAGCCAATTTTTTATTTCATTTCCTACCAAAATTTTACCATTTTTTGTGAGCATTGTCGGGACTCTCGTAATCTTATTTTTGTACTGTGGAGGGATACCCATGACATTTATATTGTGGTACTGTACCAACCTCTTAAGTTGGGCATTACTGTTAACATATTCGATGATATCCAAACTATGATTACACTTTGGACTAAAAATCAACAATGACATGTTATATTTTTATCGGTTACTTTTTTTTTAAATTATTTACACAGTTTTTTTATAAGTTATATTAAATGATAGTAGTACTGTTACTGGTAGTAATCATATGTATCATAACCCTTTCATCCAGGAAAGAAAACTTCAACTGTTCTGGGTACAAAAAACCGGTTGGACCCGTCACCTTTGATGATGCTGGTATGGATATGAAAAAATACAAGGAACAAGAAGAAGCTATAGATATAACCCCCGATCTCATGGAAAAGATGATTTTGGCCACGAACAAATACATAAAAGAAAAGACTGACATGTGCACCTACATCATAGAAACTACACGAATAAAAAAATTTAAGAGTTTAACGAGTAGCCACGTGCTGTATAAATGTATGTTCATGGTAGCAAAACAGGAGGGTTTCTCTTTCGGTTTCTCGATAACAGCTGAAATAATCGTAAACGGTGATGATGTAATAGTACACGCCGTTCAGAGTAAACCGATAGATATAAATCCACCTACAAATGTATCACCCTATTTAAACGACGTTCCAGTCATGGAACACGTTCCTTTTAACGAGATTCGTAAAAGTGAGTTAGAATCCATTAAATATTAGTCGACGTTTAATGTAATGATAAGCGTCGATGAAATTTCGCGTATTAGGGAAAAGAGAACGCGATTCAGAAAGGAGTTATACACTAAAATCTACGAACAAGTATCGCGTAAGATAAGAAATACCGTCGACGTTGGTGGAAATACTGTCGTGGTACTAATTCCAGCGTTTGTACTAGGATTTCCTAGTTTTGATAGATACAAAGCTACGTCGTATATCATACGACAACTCGGGATAGGGGGGTTTAACGTGGAGATACTCACAGATTTCTTACTTTCTATCTCGTGGGCAACTCGAAAAAGTGGTGAACGAAAAAAGGAAGTCGCACACGATGACACCGATTTCCCTACACTCATAAATTTGAAAAAAGCCGCGAACAGATACAGGGGGAATGCGGGAAACAGGAAATAATAAAAACAAGGAATATCGTATATGGATAACTTAAACATCTTAGTTGAAGCCAAGCGCGAATACTTAGAGCAACTGTCTATATTAATGTGTCCTCCCATGATCGATGTTTTCGTTGAAATGTACGATGAAGCACATAAACTTTCAAAAGGACGTAAGGTTTTACAAATGTTTCAAAAACTTCTCAAGGATGTCCCAGAATGGAATGAGACCATGGCTAAAGATCATACAGATAACATAGCCAATAGGTGTGCGTGGTTTAAGGATCTCGTCGCAGCTGTTTTTGTAAGTTCTGTAAAAATTTTATCCGCGGTAAGGCTTAACAAGGATAATAAGAAATTATCCGTAAAATTACCGACAAATGAAGTTTTTATTCATTCATGTTATAAAAATATCGCGAAAGATCTGTACAAAGATCCATACATTTTTACCGAAACCCAATCTGATCACAGTCGAAACGATAAACTATATGACCGTTTCAGTTACTGTATAGAAACAACCGTTAAGGAGTTGATACCCATTCAACAGATTTTACAAACGTACATGACCACCACTGACGATATGATAGACCCCCAAGATACTAATCTCACCGAGGATAATGTGGATGAGTACGAAGGTGAAAATCAGGAGATGGATGAAGATGTACCCATGGAAGGTCAAGGAGAAGAGCCTATGGCCGGGGAGCCTATGGGAGGGGAGCCTATGGACCGGGGAGCCTATGGGGGGAGCCTATGGCTGAAGAGCCTATGGGTGAAGAGCCTATGACATCGGGGCAGCCTCAACAAAGTAACCCATTTCAACACGAGTTCAGGACAATAAAATCTGGACGCCCCCAACCTCAAGCTCAGCCTCAACAGGGATACGAAAGTGAAGATCTTTTTCCAGACGCCCCCGACAATAGAATAAAAAAACCTATGTATTAATTATATAGACATGGACGAATACTTCCGAGATCCGGCTTCCGCCAGTCTTATAGCGGGTGCTATAACGGCTGGTTATATACACTCCAAGGCGAAACTTAATAATGAAGGTGACCTCGAAACGAGCGCGTACGCCAAACCAGCCGCTCTCGTTATGATTTTAGTGTATTTCATAGTTTCTAACGGTATAGGTCACCGTGAAGTTATATCTACTGATCCTTTTTGATTCGCTTAAAGAAATAATACACGTATAATACATAATATGACATCTGTTACCGCTTTCAACGACATGATGGGACAATTTCTCACCGAGCTTCATAAAACCTTCCCCGAGGAGAAGGGTGTTAAGAAGTACATCGCAGCTTTCGAAATGATGCGTTCTACTAACGGTAAGCTTATCGTTACGGGATTCATGGATAGTGTTTCTCCGCACATTGAAAAAGTTAATTCGAGAGACGAGTCGTTCTTCCTTGAAAACGCTAATGATATGGAATTTCTTAAGGACGTGAACCTTAAAAATCTTTGGCCAAAGGCTTCCGAGGGTACTCGTAATGCCATTTGGCAATACATTCAGACCCTGTTTATGTTAGGCACTACAATCACGTCAATCCCACCCGAAACGCTCAGCATGATCGAGAATGTCGCTAAGCAGTGTGCGGATAAGATGGAAAATGATGGTGATGAACTCGATGAGACTCAGCTCATGAAGTCCATGCAGGGTCTCCTTGGTGGAATGTTGAAAAAATAAAAGTTTTATATATTAAATGGTATCCTTGTTTAACGATCCGAAACAATTAATTAGGGAGGATAAAATTTTAGACTTTTGGCCTACAAAAAACCAGATGTCAGCAGAACGTATAAACTCTACTGCGCGATTCATAGTTTATGCGACATGCATAGTTTATCTCATTCGCAGGGATCAGAGAATCTTAATACTCGGTCTCACTGGTTTGAGTGTTTTATACGTAATGGAAAAGAGTAACATGATAAAGGAACTTTACGTAACAGATTCTACAGGAGATACCATGTGTCAATTACCCACAAAAGATAACCCCATGGGAAATCTTCTTATGTCAGATTACACTGATAATCCCGGTAGATTACCAGCGTGTGATTATACCACAGTAAAAGATAGAGTTGATAAAAAGATGTTAGATCAAATACCGTACGGTCCCCAAAAATCCAGATCCCCGTGGCCAGAACAGCAACGAAACGCCCTCGCGCGACAATTTGTCACCACACCCGTTACAGATATACCAGGTGACCAAACCGCCTTCGCCGAGTGGTTGTACGGTGCGAGGCAGGGTCCTTTGTGTCGCACGGATAGTAGATATTGTGACCCCGACGCCCGAGGTGTTCAATTAGAAGCCTTTGGTGGATTACAGCCTAACGGTGATAAGCGTAGTGGTATGACTAGGGGATCTTCGTATCCTTGATGACTTAGATAATATTCTCATGTAATAGTAAAATGGCCTACCAACTCCAACCAGGAATGAAAATCGTAGAAAATCCAGTGAAGCCTCCTGTTTGTGCGACTGAAGAAGTGTTTGTCTATCCCCAGCCCAGCACATTAAATTATGGTTCCAGCCGCCCAAATACAATGCTTTACGGCACCTCCCCCTACATGGCGGGTAAAGGAGCCCCCGCTGAATACATCGAAACGAGTGATCGTTTGCGACCCCAATCGACGAGTCAATTTAATAAGATTCTGGCTCGTACATACGAACAAAACCTATTCCCTCTCCAAGATGTACACTGCAAACTCCCCCTTGAAACTCAGAAGTACGAACCCACGAGTACGCGCGCGGAAGTTCAGAACAGTGTGTTTAGTCGAAGATACCTTCAATAAAAATCTCACCAAAAAGTAAGAATGGCTGATCCCGTTTCCATAGCTGCTATAGCCGGTTTGGCATATTTAGGAAAACGTTTCAGTGACAAGAAAGAATCTGATATCAGAATCCAAAACGAAATGGAAGAGGATACTGAAATTTTCACTCCAGAAGTCCCCGACGAAATACCGTTGGATGATAGTCTTGACAGAATACCCCAGAGGAAATTAGAAACAAGTAACTTTTCGGATATTGTACCCCAATCGCGATCGAGTGGTGGCGAACTTCTCGAAATGCGAAACCGTATGTTTGACAATGGTCGAATGAATAATCTTTCTCCTATCGAAAAACAACTCGTAGGTCCAGGTTTAGGTGTGGGGCCCGAAGTTCCCGCATACGGTGGGCAGCATCAACTTTTCCGTGTAAACCCCGAAAATGTCGGAGCGTATCGTCTCACAACTTTACCTGGTCGAAGTGGTCCCGCTTTCGATATAAGTGGTGGTCGCCGTGGTCAATCTGGAGATGTCGCTCAGAACAGGCCTGAAAAAACTGCTTACTTATTTGAGCGTCGCCCCGTGCAACCGGGTAGGGCTCAGGGTATGACGGGTGTAACTGTACGATCCGAACACGAGCAAACAAAACGTTTAACCAATAGGTCGCAGACCGGTGCCCGAACGGATAATTTGGGATTTAACGGAGCTAAGCGTATAATATCTGGTACCACGCTCGCACAAGACCCAACCCGTAACAAGAAGGATGGTAATACGGAGCAATATGGATACAATAACAACCCCGCACCCAGTATTCATAAGTTTGCTCATGGTTACGTGAATTCTCCCGCTACTAAGATTGGTGAAAAGCGTACATACGGTTCTGGGTATACCGCCGACGAGCTATTTGCACACGGATTCCGCCCCGATGATCGTCGTGGTAAAGCGAATCGTATGGGTAATGCTGGAAGAATGAATGTGCGCGCCGGCCCCCTTAATCAGGGTGGTATGCCAACAGCAGCCAGGACTGATCAAACGCGAATCGATGGTCGTGTTAACTCAGCCGATGGTGCATGGACACAGCAGTACACCAATAATGCCTACCATAATTTCAACGCATTCAAGGGTCAATACAACCCCAACGCGAGCAACTCCAGTCTCGGTATAGCGAAAAAGCAACTCAGTACCAACCCCGTCACACAGAATTACTTTTAATTAGCAAAAATTGTAGAATAACACCCATTAAAATATTATCCATATATTTTAATGAGCGTATACACGTTAGATATAGATAGTGGTGAACGCGACCCCGTATCGTACCCGAATCCAGGAGACTACGTTGTCGAATTACGTCACCCGATTTATGATGTAAAAAAATTATCGATAGTTTCTGCTCGTATTCACGCGAGTCAATTTTTAATCAATGATCGTAATAAAACATTTGATTTTGTTGTTCACGGGTCATCTGCAGACACGGTTGTAACCGTAACGCTAACTCCCGGTAACTATAATGGTAAAACCTTGGCGGCCGAATTACAAACTAGAGTC
>JGI20155J14468_10000577_pt1 | contig 29757 bp, 25 predicted proteins | sample COG_05_FD_14468 | JGI IMG/M metagenome (IMG submission 14468) | reverse complement strand
TAAAAACTCCAAAACATTTAGTTTTGAGTTTTTCCCACCAAAGACAGATTCAGGTCTAGAAAATTTAACTTCTCTAGCGCAGAAACTTGAAACTGTACCTGCAGAATACTTTTCTGTTACGTTTGGCGCAGGAGGATCAACTCAACAAGGCACATTAGATACTTGTAAATCTTTATTTGATTCTACAAAAGTACCTGTTGCACCTCATATTTCTGGAATAGGTTCCAATAAAGAAACCATTGCCTTAACTCTCCAAGCATATAAAGAGTACGGCTTTAAAAAACTTGTTGTTTTGAGAGGAGACCTTCCCTCAGGCTATGGATCTAAAGGGGACTTCCCTTACGCAATTCATTTAATAGAATTTATACAGAACAAATTTGATAACTATTTTGATATAGAAGTTGGGGCTTACCCAGAAACACACCCCGAAGCCAAAAGTCCAGAAGATGATCTAAAGTATTTTTGCGATAAATTGTCTGCAGGAGCAAAGGGTGCGGTCACACAATTCTTTTTTGATGCAGATGTTTATTTTAGGTTTGTAGAAAACTGTACAAAATTAGGAGTAGAGCAACCAATTACTCCGGGCATTATGCCAATCATGAGCAAAGATGGGTTGATGAGAATGGCCGGAAACTGTGGTGCAAAGATACCAAATACGTTGATTGATAAACTAGAAAAATTTGATACAGAAGATGATCTTAAGAAATTTGGTGTTGAATACATTGCATCGCTAACACAAACGTTATTAGATAATGGAGCTCCAGGAATCCATTTCTACACTATAAATCAGCTGAACCCAACAAATCAGATTATAAATCTGATAGATTAAGCTTATGGCTACAATGAAAAAGAAAGTTAATCCTTTGTGGGGTGGAAGATTTAAAACAGGTGCAAGTGATCTTGCTCAATCCTTTTCTTCTTCTGTAGATATAGATAAAAACTTATTTGAAGTAGATATCAAAGGATCTATAGCTTACGCAGAAATTCTAAAGGAAGCTAAAGTCATCAATGCAAAAGACTTATCAAAAATAAAAAAAGGGCTCAATAAAATCTTGCTTGAAATAAGGGAGGGCAGATTTAACTGGGACCCTGCTCTTGAAGATGTCCATATGAATATTGAGTCTAGGCTTGCAGAAATTGCAGGTGCTTCAGCAAAAAAACTCCATACGGGCAGATCTAGAAATGATCAGGTTGCAACGGATTTAAGACTATTTTTGATGATAAGAATTGATGAAATATTGCAAACCATCACCGCTTTGCAAAAGTCCATCCTTGACCAAGCTGATAAGAATTATGATGTACTACTTCCGGGGTTTACGCACCTACAGATAGCTCAACCAGTAACTTTAGGCCATCATCTCATGGCCTGGCATGAAATGCTTTCAAGAGATTACTCTAGATTAATTGATGCAAAAAAGAGAATGGATGTCATGCCTTTAGGTTCAGCCGCACTTTCTGGCACTAGGTTTAATATTGATAGAAAGTTTTTAGCAAAGAAACTGGGCTTTAGTGAAATAAGTAGAAATTCTATGGATGCTGTAAGCGATAGGGATTTTGTATTAGAGCTAGCCTCTTCACTATCTATTATTGGAATTCACTTATCAAGAATATGTGAAGAAATCATTATTTGGTCATCTAAACAATTTGATTACCTTGAGTTGTCCGATGACGTATGCACAGGTTCTTCAATAATGCCCCAGAAGAAGAATCCTGATATGGCAGAGCTTATTAGAGGCGGTACATCAAAAACTATAGCAAATCTGATGGGTTTACTATCGTTGATGAAAAACCTTCCTTTAACCTACAACAGAGATATGCAAGAAGATAAAGCATACATCTTTGATAGCTTAGATTTTTCTGAAAATAGCTTAGCCTTACTCGGTATTGTCATTGATGGCATGAAGCCTAATGTGGAAAAAATGAAGCAAGATTGTTTTAAAGGACAAATAACTGCGACTGATCTTGCGGATTATCTCGTTGAGAAAAATATGCCCTTTAGACAAGCACATGAAGTAGTAGGGAAAATAGTAGCCTTCGCTGAATCTAAAGACAAACAAATATATGAATTGGGAATTAAAGACCTAAGAAAATTCTCTAGATTGATTGAAGAAGACGTTAGTGCTTATTTAGATCCTGAGGTCACCATTAAATCAAGAAAACAAACAGGGGGCACTGCTCCTTCACAAGTTAAAAAAGAAATAAATTCTGCTAAAAAATCAATCTTAAAAAGAGCGTTATGATTTCTATGTCCAGAATATTGCTCTTAATGTTTGTTATTCATTTAATGTCATGCGGAAATAAGGTGCCTTTGGTATTGCCAGATAATTCCATGAAACAGGTATACATCAATGAAAGCTATTGATACAAAAGATAACCAGCTTTATGTTGAAGATATCCCTGTCATTCAAATAACAAAAGAATATGGCTCTCCTGCTTTCATATATTCTTCAAAAGCTATCAATGATAATTTTCAAGCCTACCAAAATGAAATAAGAGAGGGTGACCTAATATGCTATGCGGTTAAAGCGAACTCAAATTTACATATATTAAAATTATTATCCGATCTTGGTTCTGGCTTCGATGTTGTATCTGGGAATGAGCTTAAAAGATGTCTTCTTGCTGGGGCCGATAAAAATAAAATTGTATTTTCTGGCGTGGCAAAAACAGAAGAAGAAATTACATTAGCTATTGAAAATGATATTTTATCTATCAATATTGAATCGTATGGAGAATTCGAGAGAATTCTTGAAGTTTCAAAGGAGCTAAATAAAAAAGTTAATTGCGCTTTAAGAGTAAATCCTGATATTGCTATAGGGTCACATAAATATATCCAAACAGGCTCTAAGACTTCCAAATTTGGTCTTGATAAAGAATCTGCTTTAAAAATCTCCTCCCAATGTGAGGTTGATGGTCCTATTAAACTCACTTCTGTTGCCAGTCATATTGGATCACAAATCTCAGACGAAAATTTAATACTAGAGAGCGTGGACTATCTCATCGAGATTGCAGACGAGCTTGCAAAGAATGGACATAATATCGAATACCTTGATATAGGCGGAGGTCTTGGGATTCAATATAGAGACGAAGAGGAAGGTAGTCCTAAAATTCTTCTAGAAAAAGTTAAAGAACTGCTGTCAGAAAGAGATTTTAAAATTATTTTAGAACCTGGCAGGTCCGTAATAGGAACCGCCGGAATTTTAGTTTCCAAGGTTGAATATATTAAAGAAGCCGGGGAGAAGAAGTTTGCCATTATTGATGCAGGCATGAATGATCTTATCAGACCGTCTTTATATGAGGCTTGGCATAAAGTCATTGAAGTAAATCATAAAAATACAGATTTAGATTTGTATGATCTTGCCGGGCCTGTTTGTGAAACAGGAGATGTGCTGGCAAAAGATCGTAATTTAAAAATTATGCCTGGTGATCATGTTGCTTTCATGGATGTTGGAGCCTATGGTTCTGTCATGACATCTAACTATAACTCCAGGCTAAGACCAATCGAATTGCTTGTAACAAAAGATAAGGTGCAAGTAATAAAACGCAAAGAGAGTTTTGAAGATATTGTCGCTCTAGAAACGTAACTTCTAATGGTAACTAACTTATACATATATTCTGGTCTTGGAAATATTATTGGTATCCTTGACTCATTAAGCACTGATCTAAGTGTAAATTCAGAAGATATTATTAATTTATACAAAAATACGGATATAGAATTTGATCAGTTAATTATAGTGTTGCCTCCACAAAATCATGAAAACGATCTAGACGTAAGAATATTTAATAATGATGGCTCAACTGCATCTAATTGCATCAATGGAGCGAGGTGTGTATCTAAATTTATTCAAGATGAGTCTCTTCTTCCATTCAAGGATTTAAAAGTAAATACAAAAGGTGGTCTTTGGCACCTAAAAGCGATAAATGATAAAGAATTCTCAGCATCTTTTTTGATTGACGACAAGATCAGTAAAATTGAACTCACCTCTCTTGATGAATATATCAATCTAGATTGTATTGATCTGGGCAACCCACATGGCGTAACTTTTAGCGCTCATGAACCCAACTTTGAATTCCTTAAGATTGGGGAGAACTTACAGAATAATGAGCACTTTCCGGATGGTGTAAATTTTGGTCTGGCTAATAAAGTTGACGACTCTGAGATTAATCTTAGAGTATTTGAAAGAGGAGCAGGAGAAACACTAGCCTGCGGCAGCGGGGCTTGTGCAGCTGCAGTCATAGGAATATTAAAGGGAGAACTCCGCTCTCCAGTAAAGGTTAACTTTCAACTAGGCAGTCTTTTGATAGACTATGAAGAAAATTCTAAGATGCTCTCCGCTAAAGGAGAGGCAACATTTTTAGAAATAAGAGAAATCACAATCTAATGCCAAAAAAAGTTATTGATCCAAAGGAAGTAGAAGAATTTCTATTGCTCAATCCTGATTTTTTATCCAGCAATGCTCATATACTCAATTCATTAGAAATCGTTCATGAAACAGGAGGTGCTGTTTCTTTAATTCAAAAACAAGTTGAGATTCTTAGAAAAAATTATGAATCTACTTCAGGTAACCTTGTTCAGCTACTAGAAATTGCATCAACAAATGAAGGTATATTTGATAAAACAAGAAAGCTCATCCTAGATCTTATAGTCTGTAAAAACCTTACAGAAATAGTCTTTGTTACTGAAGAGACATTCATAAAAGATTTTCAATCTGATTCATGCAAAATATTATTTTTTAAAGATAATGCAAATTTGCCCAAAGGTAGAGTTGTCGATGCAAAAGAGGCTCATAAGGTTATAGGCAGTAAATATAATGCTTCAGATATATTTTGCGGTCCTTTGAATGATAAAGAATCTTCGTTTATATTTGATAAAAAGGCAAAGATTGTAGATTGCGTCTTAGTGCCTATAAAGAATTCAGATTGCCCCGGTGTTCTTGCCCTAGGTTCAAAGTCAGAAGATACTTATTCAAAAGAAAATGACTCCTTGTTTCTAGGGTTCATTGCTGAAGCTCTGTCTAAACTGATAGAAAGAAATAACTTCTAAATGCTTCAAAAAGAAATTCAAAAGTTCCTTTCATATTTAGAATCTGTAAAACAATATTCAAAACATACTATAAGCGGGTATAAGAGAGATCTGACTAAATTATCTGGATATCTCCTAAATATCGATATTGAAGACTGGCAATCTGTCAATGAACACGAATTAAGAACCTTTGTTAATTCCGAGAGAAGAAGAGGACTGAGCCCTAGAAGTATCCAAAGAGTTTTATCGACTTCGAGGTCTTTTTTTGAATATCTATTGGTTGAAGGAGTTATAAAACTCAGTCCAGCTCAAAATATAAATTCACCAAAATCAGCGCAATTACTGCCAAAAGCAATGGATGCTGATTTGGTCCAAAGGTTACTTGATTTCAAGCCTAATGGATTGATAGAGGTGAGAGATAAGGCCATAGCCGAGCTTTTGTATTCATCTGGATTACGGCTATCGGAAGTATGTACTCTTGATGTTCAAGACTTAGAGCTAAAAGAAAGAGTATGCAGGGTAACTGGAAAAGGCAATAAAATGAGGGTTGTTCCAGTTGGGAAGAAGGCTATCCAAGCCATACGTGATTGGTTGATCCATAGAAAAGAGTTAAAGCATTCAAAGAGTTCTTCTAGTGAAGCTATGTTTTTGAATAATAAAGGCAAGCGTATTTCTGCAAGGTCCATTCAGCTCAGGCTTGAAAAACTATGCGCTCAAAGAGGCTTACCAGGTATCAATCCCCATATGCTTAGACATTCCTTTGCTAGTCATGTCTTGGAATCTAGCGGTGATTTAAGAGCCGTTCAGGAAATGCTTGGTCATGCAGACATAGCTACAACTCAAATTTATACAAAATTAGATTTTCAACACCTCTCAAAGGTTTATGATAGCGCCCACCCTAGAGCAAGAAAAGGAATTAAAGATGACAATTAAATATATATCTTTTGATCTAGATGATACTTTTTGGGATGTAATGCCAACGATCTATAAAGCAGAAGAAATAACAGCTAATTGGATTAGGGACAACTATTTTGGTGCCTCTAAATTAATGGGTACTGATAGTGTTATTGAAGTTAGAAATAAATTAGTTAATGAAGATTCCTCTTTAAAATTTCAAATCTCTAAATTAAGAAAAAAGATTTTCTATGAAACCTCATTGTTAGCAGGATACTCAGAAGCAGAGTCACTTGAAATGTCAAAGAAAGCTTTTGAGATATTTATAGAAGCTAGAAATGATGTGGTATTTTTTGAAGGAGCCCTGGAAGCCCTTGAAAGATTAAAGAAGCAATATTCGCTTGGGGTTATTACAAATGGAAATGCTGATCTTGAAAAAATTGGAATAGCACATTTATTTGATCATTGCTTTTCTTCTGCTGACACTAATGCACATAAGCCTGATCCCAAAGCTTTTGAAACACTAATAAATGCTAGCGGTCTAAAGCCTGATGAAATTTGCCATGTTGGCGATCATCCAATCAATGATGTAAAAGGGAGTTATGATTGTGGCATGAAGCCAATTTGGTATAAAAATCCTGGAGCTGTATGGCCATTAGATGAATTAAAAGTTCCTGAATTTGAGAACTGGGATAGTTTCGAAACAGTTCTAGAGAGTTCTTACTAAATGCTATCGAGCATATGCTGAACAGCAGCAGTTAACTCATCATCAGAACAATCCATACATAGTCCCATAGCCGGCATGCCATTTAATCCATTTTTTACTGAAGCTGTCAGTGCTTCTATGCCTTTATCGGGCCTAGACCCCCAAGATGTAGCGTCTGCAAATTTTGGAGCTCCTGCAAGACCTATGTTGTGACAAGTAGCACAGGCGCCTGAATAAACTTCTTCTCCATTTCGACCTCCTGAAGAAGCAACAACAGTAGCTGCTGATTCTGTTCCACAATCTTCGCCCTGAATGCAGACAGAGCCTACCGGAGCAATTCTCTTTTCTATAGACTTTTTAGCCTCTGAAGCACCTAAACTAAGNACAAGTCCGGTGAATAAAATAAGTAATAATTTTGAGTATTTCATGTTTTTTAGATAGCTCTAGATTGGGCGANTAGCATTATAAAACAATACCGTTTAAGAGTCTTCTCAAATTAAAAGCTAAAAAGCAGGGATATCTGTCTGAGTTCTTCCCAGGATTAGAGCATGAATATCACTCGTACCCTCGTAAGTATTAACAACTTCCAGATTGACCATGTGTCTCATAATAGGATATTCGTCTGAGATTCCGTTACCTCCAAGCATGTCTCGTGATTTTCTAGCGATATCCAATGCTTTTGCAGTTGAGTTTCTTTTAATAAGAGATATCAACTCTGGAGAGATATTATTATCATCCATTAATTGTCCTGCTCTAAAACATCCTTGAAGGCCTATGCTGATATCGGTTTGCATATCGGCTAATTTCAGTTGAATAATCTGATTTGAGCCTAAAGGTTTATCAAATTGCTTTCTATCCATGACGTAATCTCTAGCAGTAAACCAACAGGTTTCAGCAGCGCCCAGAGCTCCCCAGGCAATTCCATATCTCGCATTATTTAAACAGCTGAAAGGTCCTTTCAGACCCTCTACATTTGGTAGCATTTGGCTTTCTTCAACAAATACATCTTCCATGACGATTTGCCCCGTAACAGATGCTCTTAAGGCGAGTTTTCCCTCTATTTTTGGAGCACTCAGTCCTTCCATCCCTTTTTCTAATATAAAACCCTTTATTTTCCCTTCATCATTTTTAGCCCACACCACAAAAACATCTGCAATAGGGCTGTTTGATATCCACATTTTTGCTCCAGAAAGTGAATATCCGCCGTCAACTGACTTTGCCCTTGTGATTAGTCCACCGGCATCGGAACCATAATCAGGTTCTGTTAATCCAAAGCATCCTATCTTTTCACCCGTTGCAAGAGCCGGTAAATATTTCTCTCTTTGCTCCTCAGAGCCAAAAGCATAGATTGGGTACATTACTAAAGATGACTGCACACTCATCATGGATCTATAACCTGAATCTACTCTTTCAACCTCTCTAGCAATAAGACCGTAGCTCATGTAGTCAACACCCGGGCAGTCGTAACCTTGAATAGTAGACCCTAGCAGACCTACTGCGCCCATTTCTTTAAAGATATTGGGGTCAGTCTCTTCCTTTCTAAACGCATCTCTTACTCTAGGTAAAAGCTTTTCTTGTGCGAACTGATGGGCAGTATCTCTAATCATTCTTTGATCATCTGATAGCTGCTGTTCTAGTAGAAAAGGATCTTTCCAGTTTATTGATTGCCAAGTATTACTTGCCATGTTTACTCCATGTTTTGACGGTGTGGATGATATCAGGGCTAGTAGATTAATAAAATAGATATTGAGATCGATATATAATCAATAAAAGGGCTAGTAGCTCAGCTAGGATAGAGCGTCTGCCTCCGGAGCAGAAGGTCACAGGTTCAAATCCTGTCTAGCCCACTTTAGGTATACTAAAGTCATGAAAAAAATATTTATGCTTTTGGGATGCATAATTACAGGACTTTATGCTGCCTTATATATTTTAGTTGGAATATTGGCGATGATTGGATCTATATTTAGTGAAGGTGTGCGGGTTAATATACAAGACATGTTCTTATCACTAAGTACTGAAGGTGTTGTGGGTTTCTTAGTTATCACTCAAGTGACTATAGTGCCTTTGATAGCGGGTTGGATATCTAAACTTTTATATAAGAAATATAAGTCATTAAAGTAGATATTTTTTTATTTCTTTTTTTGATGGTTTATTTATTAAACGAAGTTATATACTTATTTCTTTGGGGAGAAATTTATGGAACATGATTTAATAATCAAAAACGGTAATATCATTGATGGAACTGGCTCTGATGCATACTCTGGAGATATTTCAATCAAAGATGGGGTTATAACTAACATTGGCGAGGTCAATGGTGACGCGGCTGAGGTTATAGATGCTGAAGGCATGACTGTTTCACCTGGTTTTGTTGACATACATACTCATCTGGATGCTCAGATTGGCTGGGATCCTGAAATGACACCTATTTGCTGGCATGGTGTCACGACAGCTTTGATTGGAAACTGCGGCCTCACCTTTGCCCCTTGCAAGCCTCAAGATGTCGAAATTCTCGCTGGCATGATGGAAACGGTGGAAGACATTCCGAAACAGGCAATTCTTTCAGGACTTTCTTGGAACTGGGAACATTATGGAGAATATCTAGACACGTTGGAAGAGCTAAAACCTTCACTGAATGTTGCTGGTCTCGTGGGTCATTCTGCTATTCGCTATTATGTGATGGGTGACCGATCTTTTGATGAGCAGGCAACTGAGTCTGAAAAACAGCAGATGGCTGATATCGTAGAAAAAGCAATGAAAGATGGTGCAGTTGGATTCTCAACCAATCGTTACGAACCGCATAAGGCTCCGGATGGTCGTGCAATTCCAGGGACCTATGCCGAATGTGCTGAACTTGTAGAGATTGCAAAGGTTGTTGGACCTAGAGATGGTTTAATGCAACTCGTTGGCGCAGATGCCGAGGTAATGAGATCCATTGCTGAAACAGAAGGTAGTAGAGTCTTATTTAGTTATGGTTGTTCAGGTGAAGAGGGTTCTGGAACTCAAGCTGCAACAAATCTTGACGCAATGAACTTAGATGGACGTAATATCACCGGCATCAGCCATACTCGCGGATCTGGCTATATGTTTGGTTTACAATCAGGCTTACCTATTGAAGGTCTGACATGGGACGAATTACGAGCANAAGATTTTGAAGGAAGATTGGAAGCCATAAATGATGAGACCTTCTGTAATGCTTTAGTAACTGAAGCCCGCGAACCTAAATCTTGTGGTATTCCACTCCAAAAAGTCTACTTTCTAGGCCTCGACGAGACGCCCGANCATAACTCAGCTCAGAATCTTATCGAGTTATCGAAATCTGCTGGAGAACACTGGTCTGAAACTATCTTGCGCCTATCAAGAGACAGTAATGGACGTGGTCTTTTCAACTGGCGTATGTTTGGTGGTAACCTGAAGGAGCAAGGAGATCTCTTCGCCAGCGAAAATCTAATTCCTGGACTTGGCGATGTCGGCGCGCATGTCTCTCAAATTATGGATGGAGGCTGGGCTAGCTTCATACTCTCTCATTATGTACGTGAGAAAGGTGTATTCACACTTCCTCAAGCTATCAAAAGAATGACAGCAGATCCGGCAGCAGTGGTTGGCCTCAGTGATAGAGGTATTCTAAAAGCAGGAATGAAAGCTGACATTAATGTATTCAATCCTGAAGAGGTAAATGAACTACAACCTCTACTAGTAAATGACTTTCCTGGGGATGCACCGCGATACATCCAAAAGTCACGTGGCTTTAAAGCAACAATCGTCAACGGCCAAGTTAATGTATTAAATGGAGAGCCTACAGGAGCACGTGCAGGTCAAGTGCTGCGACATCAGTAAGACTTATAAAGACTTTTGCATATAAGGCCAACAATCGTAAGAGTCTTAAGATATAAAGTTAAATAAAAGGACCAGATTCTTCTGGTCCTTTTACGCTTGCCTAAGGGGTGTAAACAAGCTTCTTAACTTGGGGAAATTAAGAATTAAACTTTTATTTGAGCTCAAGCCCTTTTAGGCTACCTTCACTTCTCCACTCTTCCATAAGATCAAAAAATTCAATTGGACCTCCGCCATAAGTATTATTCTGTGGTAGTTGATTCACGGCACCCTCTAAGTTGTAGTACCCAGGTGTGCATTGCTCTTGAAATTCTTTAGAAATACGTGCTTTTTCGATTATTGTTTGAACCCATTCATCTATAGATTCTTGAACTGGTTCTACTGTTATTGCGCATTTTTCTCTAGCCTTTGATAATACATAAGCTAAATGAATTGCTTGTTCATCCAAAGCGTAAGTATAGGTTGAAGAAAAACCTGTTTGTCCGATACCAAAAAAGAATGCATTGGGAAATTCTTTAGCGTGTAAACCAAAAAGTGATTCATAACCTTTTGTCATACTAAATTTTTCTTCTATATTGAGTCCATCTCTCCCTAAAATATCGTAGCCAGCTCTTCGTGAGTAGTCAGTGCCTACTTCGAAACCTGTTGCAAAAACTATGCAATCAACTTCATATTCAATTCCATTTGCGANTATTCCGTTTGAGGTTATCTTATCTACTCCATTACCATTAGTGTCTATAAGGTNGGCATTGGATAAATTATATGTTTTTAAATAGTCATCATTGAAACAAGGTCTTTTGCAAAGCCATCTATAATAAGGTTTTAGATTTTCAGCTGTTTCTTGATCTTCCAAAAGATCAGAAGCTAGCTTTCTAATTTTTTCCATCTTCTTTAAGTCGGCTATTTCCATGGCCTTGCCTATACCCTCCACACCTGCCTTCAAAAGGTCAGAATCTTGCATAAATGCAAATAAATCTTTGAATGCATCTGTCCATCCATCATCAACAAGATCTTCTTCGACAGGTAGCCCGCTAATGATCGATTCATAATTCCTTCTTCGTTTTGCTTGCCATCCAGATTCTTGGTTCTGGAGCCAATTAGCATCAGTTATGCGGTTATTTCTTATATCTACTGCAGAAGGTGTTCTTTGAAATACATAAAGCTCTTTAGCGGAGGAACCAAGATGAGGTATGCACTGAATAGCTGTTGCTCCTGTTCCAATTACACCTACACGTTTATCCTTTAGATTAGATAAATCGCCTGAATGACTCCCTCCAGTATATTCATAATCCCACCTACTCGTATGAAATGTGTGCCCTTTAAAATCATTTATGCCGTTAATTCCTGGAAGTTTTGGTCTATTGAGGGGTCCATTAGAATGAACAACAAATTGTGCTGAAATTGCGTCTTGTTTATCTGTTTCAACTAACCATTCGTTTTTTTCTTCTACCCACTTGTTGGAAACAACTTCTGTTTGAAAGATTACTTTCTCAAACAGTCCATATTTTTTAGCTAAGATATTGCAATATTCCAAGCATTCTGAAGCATTTGTATATTTCTCTTTTGGAATGAAACCCGTCTCTTCAAGCATTGGTAAATATACGTATGATTCAACATCACAATAAGCCCCAGGGTATCGATTCCAATACCAGGTTCCACCAAAACCTCCTGCTTTCTCTATGATTAAAATATCATCAAAACCTGCCTCAACGAGTCTTACAGCGGCAAGCATGCCGCCAAACCCAGCTCCTATTATTACAATCTGATGTTTAGTCTGAAGAGGCTCTCTTGATTCCTTTTGATCTATGTATGGATCTTCCACAAAATATGAAAAATCACCTGAGGTTTCCTTCCATTGTTGGTTAGCATCTTCTCTAAGTCGCTTATCTCTTTCCTCGAGATATTTCTTTCTTACCTCTTTAAGTTTTTCTTCCGTGTAAACTTGGTTATCCATATTCTTTTCATTAATCTTTCAGGCCAGCATACAAAGCATACCCAAGATTATCGGCTCGTTTATCCCCTAGCATTTGACCTGACATTCTATTCATAACATATGAGAAACAAAGGTGGGCTTCCATATCAATAATAACTGAAGACCCTCCATTACCACCCCAATGGATAGTTGTCTTTGGGTCTCCAAATACACTAAAGGGCTCATCTCTTTGGGCATAACCCATGCAATACGTCATAGGAATTCCTATTAATTCATCGATGCCTGAAATTTGTACTTCATTTGCTCTTTTACATATTTCATTTGAAATAAGCTGTACTCCAAAAGCTTTACCCTGATTCGCTATTGCTGTTTGAGCTCTAACTACTCCTCGAGCATTTCCCATTCCATTGCCCGCAGGGATTTCGGCCTTCCACCATTCAGGCGTAGCCATAATTGCTTGGTGATCTTCCTCAAAGTCGTAGTTTTCCATAACCCTCATATTCACAGAGCCAGGGGTAAAATCTAAATGATGGTTTAACTCTTCTATAGATTCCATATCGCCGGCATTGGGTGGAATCATATTACCCACTCTATGATGATGTTCTTCAGGAGTGCCTATATAGAAATCAGCATCGAGTTTTGAAGAAACTTCGTCATTAAAGTAAGCCCCTACAGTCCTTCCAGAAACTCTTCTGATTACTTCTCCTATGAGAAATCCTGAAGTCATAGTGTGATAGCCACATTTTTCTCCAGAATTCCACCACAATTCCTGATTAGCTAAATCAGAACACATTAAATCCCAATCTGTCATTTCTTTTAATTTATATTGTTTACTCAAACCTGGAAGGCCTGCTGAATGACATAAAAAATGCTTCACTAAGACATGTTCTTTACCCTTAACACCAAATTCAGGCCAATAATTCACGACAGGAGCATCAAGGTCTAATTCACCCTTGTCAGCTAGAATTAAAGCACTAATAGCTGCCATAGTTTTTGTGATGGATGCAGTTGAGACTATTGTGTCTTCATTCCATGCATTATTTTTCTCTCTTTCAAGATGACCCGCCCATATATCCACAACCATTTCACCTTCTACTGTTGCAGCAAAAGAAGCTCCAACTTCATCATGATTCTGAAAATTATCTTCAAAAGCTTCTAAAACAGAAGAAAAATTTTCGTCACAGTGCCCGTTAATTTCCATATGTCTAACTATAAAAAATCTAAAGCGTTATTAAATATCCTTTTGATTACTAACGCTTTGCGTTATTGAAGGTAGGAATCATCTGTGCATATCCAAACCCTTCAGATTCAAAAAGTGCGTCTTCCTTCCCCAGCAGTTGTGCCATTCTGCCTCCATGTCTTTCAATTAACATATCAGCTTCATTCGAGTAATCCTCCACAGGTCTCATTGCTAGACGGCTATAACTCATATGGGCTACTACTCTTGCGCCAGGAGCGTCTCGATCATAAGCAGCATGCCATACATTACCATCCCAAAGTGCAATCGAACCTGCAGAACACTCTATGGCAACAGAACCTTCAAGATTATCAGATTCTTCTTCATTAGGATGTCTTTTGAGAAGTTGCGTTCCGGGGATGACAGAAGTTGCTCCATTTTCTTCATTAAAATCATCACAAGCCCAACAAAAAGTAGTGATCATATTATGCTCCGGAAATGGTGCAGGTAGCCAATTATTATCACAGTGCAATGCTATGCCTTTTGCTCCCTGACACTTCACAGAAGTTGTCATTTGACTAAAGAGGAAGCCTCTGCCAACTGAAAATTCAGCAACGGCTAAGATTTTTTGATTGAGAGCTGCTTCACCAAATACTGGATCTTCTCTAAGATTCATATTTTTCCCAGCAGCCTTGGCTGGAGATGCCGCTACAGTATCTAGTCCATCTACAGAATCTATAATTGCATTCCTAAGACGTTCATTAAATTCAGGTGAAGCAGCATCTTCAATAACAGCCCACCCATCTTTTGCAAGCTTGTGACAAACATCAATTAAACCAAGATCTTCGAGCACTGGTCTAAGTTCATCTGAAATTGCTTCAGGAGGATTAGTGTCATAAAGTAGATTATCTATAGGCGGAACAACTATAGGCTCTCTTTTATCCATTTTTTCTTTAGCTTCTGGCATAAAGTATCTCTATTTAATAGTTATAACCAAACTCAAGACCAATTTGTTTTGGATCAAACCAGTAGAGGTTTCCAAGCGTATCTTTGCCTCTCTCTATCTCTTTTCCAGCCAAATTGGTTGAGAACATTGCAACCCTCCACTTCTGATCTGGACTACGAAGGGTAACCCTACCATTTAATAGATTGTATTTAGGAATGACTACTGTATTTGCAACATCAGAGTATTGCTTAGCAACTTCAGAAAAGTCCAAATGTAAGTCAATAGACCAAGGATTGCTCGTTGGGAATGAATAGTCCATCGAAACATAAATACTGTCATTTGGCGCATAAGCTAATTCTGTAAAAGATGCTCCGTCTGCTGATAAGACTTCAGAATCGTTATAGTCAGCTGCTAATCTCATAGTCAGGCGATCAGTAACATAGGCCGTTATATCGAGTTCACCCCCATCTATTTCAGCTCCACCACTATTATCATTATAAAATTGACCAGGGTTTAAAGGGTTGGCCACTAATTGAATCATGTCATTCCAATCCATCTGATAAACTGAAGCCTGAATCATAACTCTTCCATCCATTAATGTAGTTTTAACTCCTAACTCAACATTTTCAAGTTCATCACCTTCAAAAAGTAAGGACTGTCTCAAAGCATCAGTAGTCGGTCCAGTGCCGGCAAAGCCTTCGTATTGCTGAATAGAATTTAGCAGTCCATTATCAAAGTTACCTATTCTGAAACCACTTGCATAACTTCCGTAGATCAATAAATCATCAGAAGCTGTCCAAGATAATACAAATTTTTCTGATGTTGGCGAATCATCTGTGCCCACTGTCGATGTTGTAAAAGATTGCTCTAAATCAGAAGTCCTAAATCCTACTGTTGCCTCCAAGTTATTCATAATGTCGTAACTCAATTCACCAAAAAATGCTGTTTCCTCTAAGGAGTCAACATGAGTATTTGCTGGAACTACCCATAAAGGGTCCATTAAAGGTTTGACAACAGTCTCTCTGCCAGGATAGTAGGCTGCCTTTTGCTGTGATTTGATATCTTCTTCACTATCTTTCCAGAAAGCCCCTACTGTCCATCTCAATCTTTCATCTGCAGAGGAAACTAGCCTGAACTCTTGAGTTTTTCTTTCACTTATATAGTCATTGTAACTATTGGCTGCTTGAAGATTATATCCATCACCTATTGTAGTGCCTGCACCTAAAGTAAGATTAAAAAGACCTGGAAATCCAGGGCATAGGCCAAAAGCAGCTCCTGCAGCACAGTAAGGATGATCTGCAGTTCCTGGTGCACTTGATCCATTATAGTAAAAATCAAAAACAGCCAATGTTGATGCAGGTCCTTCCTGAATCTCGCTGAGTTCTCGTTCAGTAGAAGAAGAAATTGAAGTAAATTGTGCCCAACCTAAATCCTTCTCTATAACTAAGCTAAATATATCAGTTGCGTCTTCAGACATTGGTATAACGCCAGGGTATCTGACAGCATTAGAAACAAATGCCTCAGTTGTACTTTCCGCTCCATCAGACTCTTGGGTGCTATGATGATAAGTTGCAGTCAATGATAGTGTTTCATCTATCTCATAAAGTAATGTTGCCCTTACACCATTGGATTCTGAAGAGTTTATATCTTCCTCAACGGGATTGAAATTATCGATAAATCCAGGAGTTGCGGACGTCCAGCCAGTAAGCCTTAATGCAGCATTATCACTCAGAGGTGCATTCACCATGAAATCTATTCTCCCAGCCATATCGTCTGCCTCATCCATAGAAGCTACAGATGTATTAAAAGCATAATCAAATCCTGAAAAATCTGGTTGATTGTATATGAATCTAATTGTTCCGCCTTGTGAACCCTCTCCAAACAGAGTGCCTTGAGGGCCTTTTAGAACTTCCACCCTGTCAATATCAAAAAGAACACCGTTCGATTGTCTATTAGGGCCCATAGCAGAGGTAACCGGGACATTATCCAGATAAACTCCAACAGAAGCTCCTGTTAACTGATAGACATTTTCTCCAGATTGAGACGAGATGCCTCTAATAGAGTATCTATTTGTACCATTTGCACTACCAGTCATTGTTAACCCAGGAACAGCGGTATGGAGACCTTCCATGCTTTGTGCCCCCATATTTTCTGCGACATCATCAGAAATAACAGTCATAGATACTGCTGTGTCCATCAAACTCGTTTCTCGATAAGTAGCAGTAACTATTATTTCATCTACTGAGTCATCGGAATCGCTTTCCGAAGTTTCTGCTGCGAAAACAGGTATAGTTAATATAAATATACCCAATAAAATTGAAAACCGTCCTAATATTAGCATCATTCTTACTCCCCTAAAGTTAACTCTCCAAAGTTACTAATTATTATTTAAATAATATAAAATACATTTATATAGTTTCTATACTTAAATAACTTACACAAATATTATGAATAGCACAACTCTTTATGAAACTATATTTTATTCATAGTAGAATGTTTTTTACCCAATGAGCAAATCTAGCGAAATCAAAACTATCTATCCATTAAGAGAGAAAAAAAGATCTAATACTAGAGCAGTCCTGATTTCTACTTGCGATAAACTGATATCAAGAGATGGTTATAAAAATATGACTATGCAAGCTGTTGCAAATGAGGCGGGTATTCATGTCCAAACACTCTATAAACACTTTCCTACGAAATTTGATCTAGCAGCAACATCTTCATGTGAAACTTTAAGAAACAGAATGAAGAACCGCCATTCAGATACCTTAAATGAGTGGAAAAGTTATGTTACAGAGAAAGCGTCTGAGATAACTGAATATGATAAAGGGGCCCTTTTTCTTGAAACCATAGATATTACGATGAGTAATGAATACTCTGAACAGCTAACTTACGCTATAGCAAATGAAACCATTGAAATATTAACCGAAAACATAGCTATGGACCTATCTATGGATAAGAGTGATGACCTGTTACCTAAAATTATAGGCAATCTTCTTTATACCACAAGCACTCATAACACTCTTTCCTGGCACAAGTCAGGAGGGGAAAAAGATTTAGTGAAAACAACAAACGATTCTCTGGACGAAATATTCAGATTAATCAATGTCCTAAAAGCAGAATATATACTCAAGTAAATCTATCAAGTCTTCTCTATCTTTCCTTAATGCCATCTAATTAGTAAATAAATTTTTACTTAGTTCTATAAATTATATTAGTATAGTTTCTATATCTAATGTGAGACTGAATGAAAATTAAAAATTTCGAAACCCTACACGCCGATGCGACAGGACAAGGTTTTAGATCCCTATCTTTCTTGAAAATTGAAACAGATACCAATCTAGTAGGTTGGTCTGAGTTTGTAGGATTTGAATTAAATAAACGAATGGGCTTAGATTCATTAATAAAATCTATGATGAAAGGGCTTATAGGAAAAGACCCAAGGGAAATTGAAAAAATTAATTCCAATCTTATTACAGGCATTAGGCAATCTCAGTCTGGATTAAATCAACAAGCATTAGGGGCAATTCAGAATTGTTTAGTAGATATTGTGGCAAAAGATCTAAATGTGCCGGTCTATAGACTGTTTGGTGGCCCCATCCGGACAAAAATTCCTCTCTACTGGTCTCATTTTGGAAGTAACCGACTACCTCCATACTCTAAGATAGTTGAAGAACCAGCGATCCACTCTCAAAAAAACTATACCGATCATGCTCTTGAGGTTAAAAAAGATGGATACAAGGCACTAAAGACAAAAATTGTATATTTTGATGAGGAAGGAGGTAAATCCTTTTATCCCGCCTATGGTGTTCATGCAGGTGGTCCGGAGCTAAATCTTGAACCTAAGATGTTAAATTATATTGTTGATCAAATGAACGCTTTAAGAGAGGCTGTGGGCAAAGATTTTGATTTAATCTTAGACCTAAATTCTAACTTTAAAGCCAATGGTGTTATAAGAATAGCTCAGGCTCTTGAAGAGATAAATTTACGTTGGCTAGAGATAGATCTATTTGATCCCACAGTGATGCGTGATATCAGAAAAAAAACTCGAACCACAATTGGTGGAAGTGAATTTATTTGTACAGCAAGAAACTATAAACATTTTTTTACAAATCATGCTATCGACATACCGCTAGTTGATGTCGCGTGGAACGGATTTTTAGAGGCTCAAAAAATCGCTTCTCTTGCAGATGTATTTGATCTAAATGTTTCTCCTCACAATTATACCTCCCATCTTTGCTCGATGATTCACGGTCACTATTCAGCAGTAATTCCAAATCTACAGTTAATGGAAATAGATGTTGATGAAGTTCCTTGGATGTCAGATTTTTTTACAGAACCTTTAGTGATAGAGAATGGTGAGCTGATTCTTAATGATAAACCAGGATGGGGTATGGATGTTAACGAAGAGGCAGTTAAAGCGAGGCCTCCTCGACTCAAAATAGAAGATTAAGTATGGAAAAAGTACAATTCTTAAGTGAATCATGGATCATAAAAGCAGATGAGGTGCTTAAAAGTATCGTAAAAGCTCATGGAGAATATGGATTAAGGTTTAGTGTATCTGAATCCATAGCAGAATCTCCGAAAGAGATTGCGGATGAAGATGGATTTCTCTATTACCATATAATCATTGATGGCATGTCGGCATCAGTAAATTCTGGGAAGCTTGATAATGCAGATGTAAAAATACAGGCAAGTTACAAGTCAGCTATTAAGAGTGCCTACATCGTGTATACACCTGAATTAATTCAAGAATACACAGTCAATCCTCCAAAAAGAGAGCCAGACCCTTATGAAAAAATAGATGGTGATATGCAATCAGCTCCTCCCTTTATTACCGAGTTTCATAATCAGATGGCGGTTTTTACTTTGTGAAATGGAATACAAAAGTATTCATAACCCAGACTATATAATCGTCGGAGCAGGCAGTGCTGGGTGTGTCTTAGCAAACCGCTTGACCGAAAATATAAACAATAAAGTCTTATTATTAGAAAGCGGTGGCAAGGATAAAAGCTTATTCATTGATATGCCTTCAGGATATTCTCAATTAGTTTCTAATTCTAATAAATATAATTATGCTTACGAGACTCAAGAAGAAGGTAATTTAAATAACAGAAAAATGTATTGGCCCAGAGGTAGGGGTTGGGGAGGCTCATCATCTATCAATGGCATGATTTATATTAGAGGGCATCCAAATGATTATGATCACTGGGGGCAGCTAGGAAATACAGGTTGGTCATATGATGATGTATTACCTTATTTCAAGAAGTCTGAATCTTTTCAAGGCGAAAACTCTAGCGAATATCATGGGTTTGATGGGCCTCTATCAGTTAAGAGGGCAAAAAGGACTGATGATCTTTTACTAGATAAGTTTATTGAAGCTGGATGCCAAGCGGGACATCCTTCAACTAATGACTTCAACGGAAGACAACAAGAAGGTGTTTCAAGATATGAACATACCATGAAAGGTTCAAAAAGGTGCAGCGCATCAAAGGCTTATCTCCATCCTGCTCTCAAAAGAAAAAATTTAATTACCAAATTAAATATCACAGTTAATAAAGTCATATTTGATGGAAAAAAAGCTATAGGAATTGAGTATTTAAGAAAAGGAGAAAAGATCTCTTCATTTGCAAATAAAGAAATTATTTTATCTTCGGGTTCGTTAAGTTCTCCAATGATTCTTATGAGAAGCGGAATAGGAGATCCTAAAGAACTAACAAAACTTGGAATAAAAACCATAAATAAGCTTGAGGGAGTAGGAAAGAACCTACAAGATCATATTGCTATTTCAACACAATTTGAATCTTTAAAACCAGTGACACTTCATAGGTCTGCCTCTAAATTAAGAATGGGTCTCTCAGGTTTGCAATATTTGCTTTTAAAAAAAGGTGATGCAGCCAATCCTCCTTGTGGAGCTGGGGCATTCCTCAAATCGAATCCCGATAAAGATATTCCCGACTTTCAAGTATTCTATGTTTCTGTAGCTCTTAATGATTCTCATGGAAGAAAGGGTGTCCCTCAAGATCATAGATTTTCTGCGGCACTTTATACATTAAGACCTCAAAGCAGAGGTTATATAACTTTAGCGAGCCTCGATCCTACAGATCCTCCACTAATATACCCTAATTATTTCTCAGAAGAACAGGACCTAATAGATACTAGAAATGGATTTCGGGTAACACATAATATCTTTATGCAAAAGGCATTCGATGAATACAGAGGTATAAGAATAAGACCAAAACAAGAGATTAATATCGAAGATAATCTTGCACTGGATGAATACATAAAAAAAACTGCTGAGACTCTCTACCATCCAGTAGGCACTTGTAAAATGGGTATTGATGACAAGGCAGTAACTAATGAGTACGGACAAGTAAAAGGCACCACAGGATTGAGGGTTATTGACGCCTCTATTATGCCTACTTTAATAGGAGGCAATACCGATGCACCTACCATGATGATTGCCGAGAAGATCTCAGACCAAATAAACCGAAACATATAAGGAGAAGAAATGAAAACACAATTAACTGAAATGTTTAACATAGAGTTCCCTCTTTTTGCATTCACTCATTGCAGAGACGTTGTAGTAGCTGTTTCAAAAGCTGGTGGATTTGGTGTCTATGCAGCAGGTGGTCTATCAAACGAACAATTTGAGATAGATCTAAAATGGATTGATGAGCACATAGGTAGCAAATCTTATGGTGTTGATCTCTTAATTCCACATAAGTCTTTAGATCAGAATGAACAATTTGATGCCGCTAAACTCCAATCAAAGATTCCTCAAGAATATGGAGATTTTAGAGCAGGTATATTAGAAAAACATGGAATAGATGGTTCTGAATTTAGAAAATTTGATAACGATGATAAAAGAAGTATGGGGCTTGCAAAAAATACAAAGGAGGAAGGAGCAAGAAATATAGTTGATATAGCCTTGAGTCATCCTATCTCTTTAATAGTTAATGCTTTAGGTGTTCCTCCGGCTTGGCTTTTAGATATTGCAAAAGAAAAAGGGATTAAGGTAGGTGCAATGATTGGTGCTGCCAAACATGCTGTGAGACAGGCAGAAGCTGGTGTTGATCTCCTGATTGCTTCAGGAACTGAAGCGGGTGGTCATACTGGTGATGTAAGCACAATGGTCTTAATTCCAGAAATTTACGAAGCTATAAAACCTTATGGCGACATCCCCATATTAGCTGCAGGTGGCATTATGAATGGGCAGCAAATGGCAGCAGCAATGACTATGGGAGCCTCTGGAGCTTGGTGTGGATCAGTCTGGTTAACGACTATTGAGTCAGAACTCCCTCTGGTTATGAAAGAAAAAATAATAGCTGCTAATTCAAGTCAAACTATAAGATCTAAAAGCAGAACTGGAAAACATTCAAGGCAGCTTATTTCACCTTGGACTGATGCATGGGAAGAGCCAGATGCTCCTGAACCATTACCTATGCCTCTTCAAACTATGGTTACTGATCCGCCTTTACTTAAAGCTTTCAAGCTTGCTGAAGGTGGTCATGAAGGAGCAAAAGAACTTATTACTTATTGGGTAGGTCAAGGTATTGGTCTTACGAAATACAGTATATCTGCCAGTGATGTTGTACAAGAATTCAAGGAGGGTTTTATCAGTGGGTACGAAAGATTAATGCAATTTACAGAAGATTAAATATTTGATGAATACTATGAGTCCTGAAGAAGGGACACCACTCAAAAATATTCAACTATTTTTTTATTCTGCTATTAATTTTCCTCTTGCCGTTATTGGTCTGCCGCTCGTTTTATTTATTCCACCTTTATATGGTGAATTAGGGGTAAGTCTTTCAAGTATGGGGGTTATTTTAATGCTTGCAAGGTTATCTGATGTTTTTACTGACCCACTTATAGGCTTACTATCAGATAGAACCAAGGGGCGGTTGGGCAGAAGAAAGCCTTGGGTAATATTAGGCGCTCCTCTGCTAGCAGTCTCTACTTATTTTTTATTTATACCCCCTGAAAGCCCAGACTTAATGTATTTCCTGCTAAGCATAATGGGAATATATCTAGCCTTTACAATAATTCAGATCCCCTATGCTTCATGGGGTGCAGAATTATCAGGAAACTATAGTGAGCGATCAAAGATTACCGCCCTGAGAGAACAATTTGGATACTTTGGAACAATAGTAGCCCTATCTATTCCTTTATTACTATCTTATTTCGGCGTCATTGAAATGAGATCAATCCTCTCTTATGAAGCTATTCTAGTAATGCTATCTATTCCTTTAGTCGTATTAGGAGCTTTTTGGTTAGTCCCTGACAATCCCTCGAGTCTCTTTAGAGAGAAGACAATGACCCTAAAAGAATATGTAAGAAGCCTCAGGTTAGTTCTTAAAAATGGACCATACATAAGAATACTTATAGGTTTCACTGGAAGTGTCTTAGGAATTTCTATGGATGGAGCTCTTTCTTTCTTTTTTGTTAAGCATGTAATAAATGCAGAATCGTATTATTCCATAGCAATATTATTATCAATTTTTACATCCATTATATTTATCCAAGTTTGGAAAAAAATAGCTAATAAAATAGGAAAACATAAGGCGTTAGTAATTGCTATTCTGTGGTTTTCTGGATGGGCATTATGTATGCCTTTACTCTATTTTATTCCGGAACATGCTTTATTCCTCTTTCTGATTCTTCAGGTCTTGAAAGGAATGGCATCTGGTGCACTAGTTTTCTTGGCAACTTCAATGGCTGCAGATGTAATTGATATTGACACCATAAGAAGTGGAGAAGAAAGGTCGGGTTTATTCTTTTCTGCCTGGGGCATAGTCCAAAAAGGTGCGGCAGCTATAGCTCTATTCATAGCTCTCACTGCAGTAGATTTATTTGGATTCGATGCAACCGCAGATCCTTCTCTTAGAAACACTATCGATGGAAATAGTAATAACGCAATTTTTGGTTTAGCATTAATGTATTCTGTTATGCCCACTTTATTTAAGATATCAACTCTACCTTTTATTTGGAATTATCCACTTACAGAAAAAAGACAAATTAGAATAAGGGGTTACTTAGAAAGAAAAAAGAAGAGACTCGCGAGTAAGAAAACTCCAATATAAATCCATAAATAAAGGAAAAATGAAATACGAAACATTACTTACCGAAATTATAAATTCTGTTCAGATTATAAAGATGAATAGACCTGAGAAACTTAATGCTTGGATCCCTCTTATGGGACAAGAAATGACAGAAGTCATTGATCGGGCTAATGAAAATGACGATATAGTTGCAATAGTTCTATCTGGAGAGGGGAAGGGATTCTGTGCCGGAGCAGATATAGATGGTTTTTTCAAAAAAAAATCAGATGGTGAAGAAGTTGAAAATGGCAATGTCATGAATAATTGGGTAAATCTGATTAGACAATCAAAACCCATTGTTGCCGCTATCAATGGGGCAGCAGTGGGTGTCGGGCTTACAAAGATTCTTCCTATGGATTTTCTGATTGCTAGCGAAGAGGCAAAACTCAGTATGAAGTTTTCGAAGATGGGTCTTGTTCCTGAACTGGCAAGCTCACATTTTCTTGCAACTAGAGTCGGTTTTGGAAATGCCAGCGAAATTATGCTTTCTGGAAGAACTTTACTTGCACCAGAAGCTAAAAAGTTAGGTTTGATCGATAGAGTAACAAAGAGAGAAGAATTATTAAGCGTAGCTATTGAATATGCTAAGTCTATGGGAGATAACCCACAAATTTCGTTAAAACACATCAAAAATCTTCTTACTGTCAATGGTAATGAAACTGATTTAGAACTTATTCAGAAAAGAGAACAAGCAGCTTTAAAAGAATGTTACGAAACTGAAGAACATAAAGAAGCTATAAGTTCTTTTATTGAAAAAAGAGAACCAGATTTCAAGGCAGCTAGATCAATGAAAAAATAATACGTGGATAAAGAATTTATAAATGGGGATTTCTTAAGTCCAGTTCAGCTTCTTAATAATCAGAAGTATGATGGCCATAAATCTTTACATGATGAAGAAATGGCAGATAGCCTAGGATTTTCAGGAGCTCCAATTGAAGGGTGCACACATTTAAGCCAATTTGTTCCTTTATTAGAAGAGATATTCAAGGATGAATGGTTTGTTAGTGGCTGCATAAGTGTTCATTATAAAAATATGGTCTTTGAAGGCGAAAGGGTTAAAGCTTTTGCAAGATTACCCGATAAGGAATCAAAAATTACTGATATTTGGATGGAAAAAGAAGACGGTACTATTGTCCTTACAGGCTCTGCAGGAATAGGCCCCAATCATCAAACCAGTTCACTTGATAATTTAATGTCTAAATTAGACAAAGGTGAGAATCTAGTTATTCTCTCCGAAATTAATGAAGGCTTGGAAGGTAATGAAAGGTTTACAGTCAAAATTGGTTTTGATCAGCATATGGGAGACCTATACCCTTTTACTCTTCGAAATAAGCTTTCAGTAATAACTGAACCAATGACATGGTATAACGAAGCTGAAGGAAACACTTCTCCTTGGGGCAGACCAATAATACCCATAGAAATGATTAGTGTCTTAACTAATTACGTTGGAAATCCCTCAAATTTTAAGGTTAAAGGACCTGTTATTGGTTTATTTGCTAATCAAGAAATTAAACTCTTTAAAGGTCCACTATTTGTAAATGAAGAATATCAAATTGAGAAAAAGATTATTGCTGTTAGTCAAAGCAAAAGAGTCGAAACTTACTGGTGTATGACCTATGTTTATGACCAAAATAAAATTCTTGTAGCTGAGTGTTTGTTGAATCAGGCCTTCTTAAAAGACAGTTACGAAAGTTATGAAGAAGAACTAAAAAGTATTTCTGGATAAATTAATATCTAAAATATTAAATTTTAATAATAGAGGAAAAATAATGAATGCTGCTGATGCCCTACTAAAAACCCTTATCAAAAATGGATTAGAGGTTGTTTTTGCTAATCCTGGAACATCTGAAATGCATCTTGTTGCAGCAATAGATCACCATCCAGAAGTAAGACCGATACTAGGTCTTTTCGAAGGAGTAGTCTCCGGTGCAGCAGACGGTTACTCTAGAATTTCAGGTAAAGCAGCAGCCAATCTATTACATCTAGGTCCTGGGTTGGGAAATGCGATTCCTAATATCCATAATGCAAAAAAGGCTAGAACTCCAATGTTAAATATAGTTGGCGATCATGCTACCTATCATCTTAAATATAATGCACCTCTGACTTCTGACTTAGATGGATTATCTAACGCTAGCTCAGATTGGGTGGGTAGAAGTAAAACACCTGACGATCTTAGCCTGATAGGTGCAGAAGCTTGGAAACAAGCACATAGATTCCCAGGACAAATATCAACACTAATCGTGCCTGCAGATTGTGCTTGGGGTGAAACTAAAACAGAAGGGCCAAAAGTAGATTTTGAAGGTCCGCAAAAAGTAGATGAGAGAAAAATTGAACTTGCCTTCACTGCGCTTAAGTCAAAAACTAAATCATTATTATTCCTTGGGGGAGAATTCTTAGACGAAGAGTCTCTCACGTTAGCCGGACAAATTGCTACGGCTGTAGGTTGCAGACTTGCAACAGATACTTTAACCAAAAAACATAGACGCGGTGCAGGATTAACAAAAGTACAAAATATTCCTTATTTTGCGGAAATGGCAGAAGAGTATTTAGCCGGAGTAGAGAACATTATATTTATAGGTTCAAGGCCACCTGTTTCGTTCTTCGCCTATCCTGGAAAAAAGAGTTTTCTTTCCCCAGATAAAGCCAATCTTATTGAGGTTGCAACTCCTGAACAAGATGGAAAATATGCTCTAAAAGCCCTAAATGATCTTTGTAAAGGAAAAAAAATAGATTCATCATTTTTGCCCTCAGGATTGATAGATACACCTATTGGCGGAGAACTGAATGTTAAAAATTTAGGCCCTCTGATGGCCAGCTTACTTCCTGAGGATACAATCATTTCAAATGAATCTGGGACTTCTGGATTTATATTTGCGTCTTATATTTGGGATGCCAAGCCATGTGACTGGCTTTCTATTACTGGAGGTTCAATTGGACAAGGTATTCCAGTTGCTACTGGAGCAGCAGTAGCTGCCCCTGACAGACCAGTGGTATGTCTCCAGGGAGATGGAGGAGCAATGTATACAATTCAGGCTTTGTGGACGCAAGCAAGAGAAGGTTTAAATGTTACAAATATAATATTTTCTAATAAATCTTATGCAATCTTACAAGTTGAATTGGAAAGAGTTGGTGCATTAGAAACAGGCGATAGAGCGAATTCAATGCTATCAATGGATAATCCAGAAATTGATTGGGTTTCTCTTTCTAAATCTTTAGGGGTTCCTGCCAAAAGAACAGTGACTGTTGAAGAGTTTCGGAAAGCATTCAGCGACGGTCTTGTATCTGAAGGGCCAAGTCTAATAGAGATTATAGTTTAACTTAACCCTAGCCTTTTACGAAAGTAGCCCAATCTTCAATGGGCCTTCTCTCTGTTCTTAATTCATTTATTTTTGCTGTTTTGTCTTTATAACCTATAGACATGCCACAAAATAGCATTAGCTCATCGGGTATATCTAAAAATGCAGTGACACTCTCCTGTTTTATTGCCCAAGCTTCTTGAGCACAAGTATCCAATTCAACTTCTCTAGCTAAAAGCATAAATGTCTGCAGAAACATACCCAAATCCGACCATTGAGGCATACCCATTTGTCTATCAACAAAGCAAAAAAATGCAGCAGGTGCTCCAAAAAATTTAAAGTTCTCTAACATTTGTTTAAACCTTCCCTCTTTATCATCTCTCTCAATACCTAAGATAGAGTACATTTCAGCACCGACTTCATACCTAGAGGTTTTGTATGGTTCACTGAGGTTTTCAGGGTAAATGGCATATGCAGGAGTTTCTGGTTCTGTCCACGCTTCCTGAAATTCAAGAAAATCTGACATGGTGTTATTATTTATTATATAAATCTGCCATGGCTGGAGATTTCCTCCAGAAGCAGCTCTTGCAGATTTTTCTAATAGTTCTTTTATAAGTTCATCAGAAACTTTTTGATCTGTGAAAGCTCTGGTTGATTGCCTTGAATATACTGCCTCTGATACGTCCATGATTATTTCTCTTTATCCTATTTCAAGTTCCGCCGTTTCTTTTGCCCATTTATAATTGGCCTTCCCGTTTGGGGCCCTTAAAACTTCTTCTACAAATAAAACTTTCTTAGGCAGTTTATAGCCAGCCAAATGGCTTCTAGTAAAAGATATTAAATCTTGTTCTTCTACTTCCTTCCCTTCATTAAATGAAGCCAGAGCTACAACTTTTTGCCCAAACCTATCGTCCTTTAAGCCCACCACTAAACAATCATGAATATCATCATGTCTTTTTATGGCTTCTTCTACTTCTTCTGGATAAACTTTTTCACCTGCGGTATTTATACAGTTACTTCCCCGTCCTAATAAAGTTATAGATCCATCTTCTTCAACTGTGGCATAGTCACCCGGGAAACTATAACGCTTACCTTCAAAGTCTTTNAANGTTTCAGCAGATTTTTTTTCATCTTTAAAATAACCTTCAGGTACTAATCCNCTAGTTCCAATCTTTCCTATAANACCGGAACCCGGCTTAACATGTTCTCCTTCATCGGTAATNACTATTACACCTGGATTAAGTTGGAATTTGGCTGTATCTGCCGAAGACTCCCTTGATGTTCTTGAAGAACCCATGCCACCCTCTGTAGAACCCATAGCATCAACTAAATCAAAATCATGATGTTTAAGTAAGCCTTGCTTAACCTCTGAGCTCCACATTACTCCGCTCGAAACAATGGAGTTAATTCCTTCAAGTCGATAAGGTCTATCTTCAGATGCTGCATGATCCAAAGCATCCAACATGGGTTTAGCGAAAGCATCTCCCACTATTATTAAGTTTGTTGCCTTGGTCCTTTCAGCTTCTTTAAAAAAGTGATCAGGATCAAAACCAAGTTGAGGAATTGTAACGGCACATCCTCCAACTAAATGGGGTATTAACGCTCCAAGCCACATTCCTGTCCCATGCATCAATGGACAGCCTGGGAGATTTACAGCTAGATTATTTTCTTCAGACATCTTTAAGACTTCTTTATGAATATCTTCGATCTCTAGTTTCTTTTCTATAGGGACCATTCCCCAAGCTCCTGCAGTGCCCATCAAGGATCGTAAATGACCTCCATGAGTATACATCACACCTTTTGGCATTCCTGTTGTTCCACCTGTATAGAGCATATATATATTATCTTCAGACCTTTCGTATCTATCCATGGGCTCATTTTCAAGAATAGCTTGGTCATAATCTACAGAAAAATCTAACAGGTCACTTCCATCTTGGATTTGGATATAGATCTTAACTTTTGTGAGCTTATCCTTGATAGCCTCAATTTGATCTGAATAACAGCCTTGATAAAAAACTGCCTCTGAGTCGGAATTATCGAGCAAATAAATTAACTCTTCTTCCTTGTATCTGTAGTTTACATTTATTGGCACACCTGAGATTTTAAAGGCAGCATAATGTGCTTCTAAATACTCATTTGAATTATGCAGATAAAGACCAACTTTAGAATCGGGACCAAGGCCATGAGAAGATAATAAAGAGGCTATTCTTGCAGCCCTATCATCATATTCTTTCCAGGTTCTTACTACATCGCCACAAATTAATGCCGGCCTGTCAGGAACAGTATCGGCATTTTTTTCGAAAACAGTTGCATAGTGTGCTTCCATAATTATTTCCTTATATTATTCTGATGATATCCAACTTCCATGAGCCCCATAAGGTACCCTTTGAGGAATTATAACTTCCGCTACCAGGCTCTTGATCAAATGCCTGGGCATCAATAATTACCAGCTTAGACTTCCTAGTATCGCGCTCATGAACCAAGGAAAGTATCCATCCCTCATCTTCTCCAGAGGCTCCAGGTTTAGGAGCAAAAACCGGCTCTCCTCCGGCAACATTATTTCCCAAATGATGATCAGTTCTCTTGCCGGATTCTAAGTGGTATTTAAATAAATTCTCGCCAAAAGTTAGATCTTCAACATCAGTTTTTAACTGCATACAATAACCAAAATCAGAAGTAAGACCTATTCGATCATCATTAATTCTTGGAAAATCGCATGCTCCATCATCTAATTGTTCTTCTGATACAGTCGCTTTTTCTAGATCTATAGTCCAGCGCCATAATTTTGCAACAGTGGTTTCGCCGCCATAAATATCTTTGAAGCCACCAACCATTGCTTCTTGCTGTCTG